>ERZ791574.779-NODE-779-length-20801-cov-4.922925_pt1 | contig 20801 bp, 16 predicted proteins | sample MGYA00433098_ERZ791574 | MGnify/ENA primary metagenome ERZ791574 (study PRJEB30046, sample SAMN00791933) | human gut metagenome | study: EMG produced TPA metagenomics assembly of the A metagenome-wide association study of gut microbiota in type 2... | reverse complement strand
TTTGGTTTGAATTTCAACTGATCTGCCTGATATTCCCGCAGTTCCTTCTCATCGTTGACTTCCACTAAAACTTTTACAAGCTGGCGAAGTACATTTACAGAAGAAACTTCGCCCTTCAAACCATCATCCGTTGTGACATAATCACCAACATTTGGCAGACGGCTGTTGAGATACTCGTATGTCTCTTCCTCATTTTTCAGACAGCACATCAGTCTGCCGCACACGCCGGAAATCTTGGTTGGATTCAGGGAAAGATTCTGCTCCTTCGCCATTTTGATTGATACCGGTGCAAACTCGGAAAGGAATGTGTGACAGCACAGTTGACGTCCACAAATCCCATATCCTCCCATAATCTTTGTCTCATCGCGGACACCGATCTGACGCAGTTCGATCCGGGTACGGAATACCGACGCCAGATCCTTGACCAGCTCCCGGAAATCCACCCGTCCATCGGCAGTGAAATAGAACAGGATCTTGCTGCCGTCAAAGGTGTATTCCACATTCACCAGCTTCATTTCCAGACCGTGATCCGCGATCTTCTTCTCGCAGATGTCGAAGGCCTCGCTCTCTTTTTTCCGGTTGTAATCCACGGTGCGGCGGTCGGCGTCAGTGGCCAGCCGCAGCATGGCGCACAGGGGCTGGACAACGGCTTCGTCTGCCACCTCGTGGTTCCCCTGGGTGCAGGTGCCGAATTCCGGGCCCTGGGCGGTCTCCACGATGACCTGATCGCCCATTTTCACCGCATGTCCCTTGGGGTCAAAATAATAATTCTTGCATCCGCCCCGAAAGCGGACACTGATCACTTCAGTCAAAGGATTTCCTCCAATTCCACCGCCAAAGCCCCCAGCACATGGCTGGCGCCCACATTGTAGGAGCAGGCTCCGCGGTACGTTTGTAACAATTCTATTGTGCCCATGATCCGCTGTTTTGTCAAGCGTTTCCCAAGTTGGACAATGAGGGCCGCGTCCGGTCCCTCCGGGGATTGACCGTACTGGGCCAGCAGGGCTGCCGCCAGAAGGGTTCGGGCCTGATCCAGCATGGCCGCAAGGCCGTCCCGGTCCAGCCGTTTTTTCTCAAGACGGACCATCAGCTCTGTGACAGTCCCCCTCTTCCCTGCCGCCAGCAGACGGCACAGCTCCACACCCGCCTCCGAGCTTTCCTTTTCCACGGTGACGGCTGGATGGAGCTTCAGCTCCACGCACCGGGAACGGAGCGTCTGCAAGACCACGGAAGAATTTTCCGCACAGAAGAGGAATGCCGCGTAGGGCGGGCCTTCCTCTACGATCTTCAGCAGTACGTTCTGGTCCTGCTCTGTCAGAATGGTGCAGTCCGGAAAGATATAGACCTTCCGGGCACCCTCGTTGGGCCGGATATAGGCATCGGCGCGGATCTGGCGGACGGTGTCCACGGAGAGGTTCTTATGGGCCTCGTCCCGGACGGTGATAACGTCCGGGTGAATGCCGGAGAATACCTTGCGGCAGGCGGGACATGTCCCGCAGGGCTTTTGTCCGCCGCCCTGACACTCCATGGCCGCAGCAGCGTACTGCGCGGCGGCGATCCGGTCCCCGCTGCCGGAAAACAGCAGCGCGTGGGAAAGTGTTCCCCGTCCGGCGGCTTCCCGGATCCGCCGGGCAATGGGGTCATTGGCAAATTCCATTGGACCGCCTCCCTTCTTTCCCGTTTCCCGCAAAAATGCGGAATAAGTATAGCATATTTCACGCAAAAAGGGAAGAACCGTTTTTCCTATCAACGGAGTGCGAAAAAATTTTCAATTCCATATTGACAACTTTCCTTGTCAATGGTATCATCCATAAATGACAAAGATAGTTGTCAAATTGACAAGCGGACCTAACAGAAAGGAGGGGCCTATGCCCCTGTATAACCGATTGAAGGAATACCGGGCCCGGCTGGGAGTCAACCAGCAGGAAATGGGCCGTCTGGCGGGGGTCTCCCGCCAGACCATCAGCCAGATCGAGCGGGGGGACTACTCCCCCTCTGTGACCCTGGCGCTGAAGCTGGCAAAGCTGTGCCAGGTCTCTGTGGAGGATATTTTCAGCTATGAGGAGGATACGCGCAATGAAGCAGAAAAGTGAGAATCAAAAGGCATTTCCCAGATTTTTGGGGATCTTAGTGGTGGCTAGCCTTATCGGCGGTGTGCTGGGTGGTCTGTCCGGTGTGGCCGGGTATTTCTGGGAGGACCATACTGCTTTCGGCGCGGCGTTTGCCCACCTACTGGGCGCCGCCTCCCCCTGGGCTATGGCTGCCTGTGCCGCCGTGCTGCTGGGTCTTGGACTGTACCAGTACCGCAAGTCCAACACTGCCTTCCATGGCTGGGACGGCGAGGATGAGGACGTGATGCAGCGGGCGGAGGAGCGCCTAAGCTGGGCGTTGCTGCTGGACAGCCTGACGGTGATCGTCAGCTTCTTCTTTTTCAATGCCGGCACCGCGAAGCTGCCCCAGAGCTCCGATGGTAATACGATCACGCTGCTGGTGATCTTTCTGGTAGTCATCGCACTGGCCACTCTGCTCCAACAGAAGGCGGTGGACCTCACCAAGAAGATGAACCCGGAAAAGCGGGGCAGCGTATATGACATGAAGTTTCAGGAGCGCTGGTGGGAAAGCTGCGACGAGGCGGAGCGCCGCCAGATCGGCCAGGCCAGCTACAAGGCCTACGTTACGGTGAGCCGCTTCTGTCCTTACTGCTGGGGCGTGCTGCTTCTGGGGAACATGGTCTTTCACTACGGCATCCTGCCCAGTGCCGTGGTGCTGGTGATCTGGGCGGTGCTGTCGGTGAGTTATACCCGGGAGGCCATCCGCCTGGGCCGCCGGGGCCAGAAAACGGAATAAGAGGACAAAAAGGAAAGGCCGCTTATGCGGCCTTCCCTTTTGCATATCGTGTACTTTGATTTACTTCTTCTTGCTCTCCCACTTGGTGACGCACAGGGAACAGGCAATGTCGCCGGTGACGTTCAGGCAGGTACGGCCCATGTCGAACAGACGGTCCACAGCCACGATCAGGCCAATGTAAGCCACGGGGATGCCGATGGCTTCCAGCACCATGGCCAGCATGATCATACCGGCGCCGGGAGTACCGGCGGTGCCGATGGAGGCCAGCGTAGCGGTGACCACAATGAGGATCATCTGGCTCAGGGTCAGCTGCATACCGGCACAGGTGGCCAGGAACACAGTGGCAACACACTGATAGATGGCGGTGCCGTCCATGTTGATGGTGGCGCCCAGAGGCAGCACGAAGGAGGAAATATCGTCCTCAGCGCCCAGAGCATCGGCGCACTCCTTGGAGACCGGCAGGGTCGCGGCGGAGGAGGTGGAGGTAAAGGCGAAGATCATAGCCGCGGAAGCATTCTTGAAGAACTTGACGGGGCTGATGCCGGCAAACGCCTTGGCGGAAACAGAATAGACCAGCACGGCGTGGAGAATGTAGCCGATATAGGCGCACAGAATGACCAGTGCCAGAGAGCCAAGGATCTCAGCGCCCTGGGTGGCAACCACCCAGGTCATGTAGGTGAACACGCCGATGGGGCTCAGGGAGATGATGAATTCCATCAGCCGCTCTACCACGGCATAAGCGGAGGTCACCACGTCCCGGACCAGCTTGGACTTCTCGCCGGCAGCCAGAATGGAGCCGCCGAACAGCAGGGCAATGACGATGACCTGAAGCATGTTGGCTTCGGTAAACGCCTTCCACATGTTGGTGGGGAAAATGGCAACCAGAGTTGCCATGAAGCCGGCGTATTCCTTGGCCTCGTACTCGGCGGCCTGAGCGGCCTCGCTGAGGTTGGGGAACAGGCCCGCGTTGTTGAACACCGTTGCCAGAACCAGACCGATGACGCAGGCCACGGCGGTAGTGACCATGAAGTAGAGAATGGTCTTCCAGCCCACAGCGCCTACCTTTTTCATGTCGCCCATGGAGATGATGCCGTCGATCATAGACAGCAGCACCACAGGCACCACGATGAACTTCAGCAGGTTGACGAAGATATCACCGAAGGGCTTGATGTAGCTGGTGGTGAAGCCGGCCGCGCCGGTGAAGTAGAACACCAGACCGACAACGATACCCAGTACCAGAGCAATAAAGATCTGTACCGGCAGGGACAGTTTTTTCTTTTTTTCCATAGAATACGCTCCCTCTTTCACACTTTTTAATACGCTGTGCGTAAAATTCGCAGAAATTTACGCAAATATGATTGGAGATATTATAGCGGTATGCCGGGAACTTGTAAAGTCCGCACTAATAAAGTTGTTTATTTTGTGCAAAATCCCATCTGTTTCACTGGGTCATTCGTCAAAACAGAGATTCTATGGGCGTTTTTTGCTTATTTTGCCCGTACACGGAAGCCGCAGAAACGGATGGCGGCTTTTGCAAGCTCCGCCGTAGGATCCACCACGGGGACCGTCAGGCCCACGGCCTCCGCAGCCAAGGGGAGTTCCGTGCAGCCCAGCAGGAACACACCGGCCCCACGGGTCATCATATGCTCCACCACGGTCAAAAGATCCGCCCGGTAAGCGTCCGGACCTTTTCCGGCCTTGACGCCGTCATAGATGACCCGCATGAGGGCATCCTGCTCTTCTGTCTCCGGGGTTAGGTACGGCACATCGGCTTCCCCAAGGGCATTTTGATACAGTTGAGCGGAAAGCGTCCCCTTTGTGGCCAGAATTCCCACGGTCATTCCGGGGAACTGGGCTTTGCAGGCTTCCGCAGCGGCGGTGAGGATGCTGAGAAAGGGGATCTCTGTCATAGTCTGGAGCCGGGGCAGGAAATAATGGGCGGTGTTGCAGGGCATGATGACACAGTCTGCACCGCAGGCTTCCAGATTCCGGAGGGCACTTGCCATTTCCGGTACCGGGTCCGGGCCGTTGCTGAGGATGGCGGCGGTGCGGTCGGGAATGTTGGCATTGCTGTCGATGTACACCCGGATATGATCCCGGTCCGTTTCCGCCTCCGTCAGCAGGGTGATCTTCTGAAACAGGTCGGCGGTGGCAAGAGGGCCCATGCCGCCTAAAATACCGATGGTCTTTTTCTCACACATATTACGCACCTCAACTCCAGAATTCCGGGAATAAAAGCTCACTGCCCACCTTTACGGTCAGCAGGAGCAGGACTGCGATCACCGTGGGCCGGACGATCTTGCTGCCATTTTTGATAGCCAGACCCGCACCGATATAGTGCCCCAGAATGGACGCCACGGAGGAGATCAGGCCCACCCCCACCAGCACGTAGCCTGCCCGCAGGGCGGTGAACAGGCTGCCCAGATTGGAGGCCAGATTGACCACCTTTACGCCGCCGGCCGCGTGGCGGGTATCCAGCTTGGCGAAACGCACCAGCGCGATCATCATGAAGGTGCCGGTGCCGGGGCCGTAATACCCGTCATATCCGCCGATGACAAAGGCCGAGCCCCAGATGATGAGCCGCCGCAGCCAAGGGTCCAGCGGCGCTGTTTCATCCGGCCACTTCCGGGTCCGCAGGGTGATGAATGCTACCACCGGCAGCACCACCAGCAGCAGGTATTTCAGCACTACCGCAGGGGTGTGGTGCTGGAGCCAGGTGCCGCAGACGGAGCCGGTCAGGGATAACGCCACCGCCGGGGCAAAGAGCTTCCAGTCCACCAGTCCCTGATGGATGAACCGGGCTGTGGAAAAAATCGTGCCGATGCCGGAGGAGAGTTTATTCGTCCCCAAAGCGTTATAAATGGGAAGGTTTGAGAGGCCCATGAGATAGGTAGGGACGGTGATGATCCCGCCGCCTCCGGCGATGGCGTCCATAAACGCGCCTAAGAAAACGCCGACGCAGATCAGCAGTACCACCCAGAGGGCTACGCCGTCCACCGTGATGTCAGTCAGGAAGGAAATCATGAAAACTCCTTGTTTACGGCCCGCGGGGCCTGAATTTTGCTGTCAGGCCAGTGGGTCCGACAGATGGAATGTACTCATCTTAACAGACCTTAAACGCCTTGTGCACCGGCATATTCTACAAGAAGCGGGAACAAAAACTGGAAAAGTAAGACAAATCGGACAAAGAGTGTCTTTCCTTTTCGACACCCTCTTACCTTGACGCTTTCGGCTATCCGGCGGTATAATATGAAATTAAAGTATGACATTTGTAAAATGACTTGCGGCTGCCTTGACGTAATCGTTTTAAAATGCTACCCTCAGTATGAGAAAAAATAATATGGCAGCAGAAAGGGGAGACCCATGGCAGATCAGACACAATTGTACCACAGCGGCAGCCTGACGGACGGCTGGCGGCTCTTCGGTGCGCATCCTGCCACAGAGGGAGACGTCCACGGCTGGTGGTTCAACGTTTGGGCGCCTCATGCAAAGGCTGTTTCCGTAGTTGGAGATTTTAACGGCTGGGACCTGACCGTTGATCCACTTACCCAAAAGGGCGAATTCTGGCAGGGCTTTCTTCCGGACCTGCCCGTCTATACCAGCTATAAGTACGCTGTTACCGGCGAGGATGGCAGAGTTCACTACAAGGCGGACCCCTACGGGTTCCATACGGAGACCCGCCCCGGCACCGCCAGCAAGCTCTATGACATTGAGCATTTTTCCTGGACGGATGAGGACTTCCGCCGCAATAAGCAGCCGGCGTACCATCAGCCGCTGAATATTTACGAGGTCCATCTCGGCTCGTGGCGGAAGCATGAAAACGGCGAGTTCCTGGATTACCGGGATATGGCCCGGCAGCTGGCGGCTTATGTGAAGGAGATGGGCTACACCGCCGTGGAGCTGCTGCCGGTGACGGAGCATCCTCTGGATGATTCCTGGGGTTACCAGTGCACCGGATACTTTGCGCCTACCTCCCGGTTCGGTACGCCGGAGGATTTCATGTGGTTTGTAAACCACCTTCACGAAAACAACATTCCGGTGATTTTGGACTGGGTCCCCGCGCACTTCTGCAAGGATGAGCAGGGCCTTTACGAGTTTGACGGTACCTGCTGTTATGAATATGCCGATCCCCGGAAACGGGAACACGCCGGCTGGGGCACCCGGGTCTTTGACTACGGGCGGCCGGAGGTGGTGAGCTTCCTCCTCTCCTCTGCCCGGTTCTGGCTGGAAATGTACCACATCGATGGTATCCGGGTGGACGCTGTGGCCTCCATGCTGTATCTGGATTACGGACGGCAGGACGGCCAGTGGACTCCCAATATCCACGGCGGACGGGAAAACCTGGAAGCGGTGGAATTTCTCCGGAAGCTGAACACCATGGCCTTTGAGGTGGATCCCAACGTGCTGATGATCGCTGAGGAATCTACCGCCTGGCCTCTGGTGACCAAGCCTGCCGACGTCGGCGGACTTGGATTCAATCTGAAGTGGAACATGGGCTGGATGAATGACATGTGCCACTATCTGAAGCTGGACCCCTGGTTCCGGCAGGACCACCACCGGGATTTGACCTTCTCCATGATGTACGCGTTTTCCGAGAACTATGTCCTTCCCATCTCCCATGACGAGGTGGTCCACATGAAGGGCAGCGTGGTGGGGAAAATGCCCGGAGACTACGAAAACCAGCTCCGCTGCACCCGGGGCTTTTATGCGTACCTGCTGGCCCATCCCGGCAAGAAGCTGCTGTTCATGGGACCGGAGATCGGCCAGTGGCACGAATGGGACTCCAACGGTCAGTTGGACTGGTACTTACTGGAGCATGAGGAAAATCAGCAGCTCCATGCGTTCTTCAAGGCCGCCAACGCCTTCTACAAGGCGGAGAGCGCCCTGTGGGACATTGATTTTGACTGGCAGGGCTTTGAGTGGCTGGTGCCGGATGACAATCACAACAACGTGGTGGTGTTCCTCCGGCGGGATCAGGCAGGGAACGAGCTGCTGTGTGCGGTGAACTTCTCCCCCAACGATTATGAAAACTACCGGGTAGGCGTACCGCCCCGCAAGCGGTATGTCCCCGCCTTTACCACCGACGCGCCGGAATTCGGCGGCAGCGGGTTTGCGGATACGAAGCCGCTGACGGTAAAGGACACGCCCTCCCACGGAAAAGAACAGTCTGTCACTCTCCGGCTCCCCGCGTTCGGGGCGGTATTCCTCCGGGGAGAGGGCAGCTTTACAAAGCGCGGTTCGGCAACCAAGGTGAAAAAAGTGAAAAATAGGAAAAGGAGCTGATCCACCCATGAAAAAAGAGTGTATCGCTATGCTGCTGGCTGGCGGACAGGGCAGCCGCCTGTATGTCCTCACCGGCGCCATGGCCAAGCCCGCCGTCCCCTTCGGCGGTAAATTCCGCATCATCGACTTTCCCCTGTCCAACTGCACCAACTCCGGCATTGACACCGTCGGCGTCCTGACTCAGTACCGGCCCATGGAGCTGAACAGCTACATCGGCTCCGGCCAGCCCTGGGATCTGGACAGCAGCAGCGGCGGTGTTCACATCCTGCCGCCCTATATGGGCAGCAAGGGCGGCACCTGGTACAAGGGCACCGCCAACGCCATCTATCAGAACATCGGCTTCATCGACCAGTATCAGCCGGAGTATGTGGTGATCCTCTCCGGTGACCACATCTATAAGATGGATTATTCCGAAATGCTCCGCCGTCACAAGGAATCGGACGCTGCCTGCACCATTTCCGTTATGGAGGTCCCCTGGGAGGAGGCCAGCCGCTTCGGCATCATGTCGGTGGATGGGGAGGATATGATCACCGAGTTTGCCGAAAAACCCCGTCAGCCCAAGAGCAATCTGGCATCCATGGGCATCTATGTGTTCTCCTGGAAAGCGCTGCGGCGCTATCTGACGGAGGATGAGGCGGATCCGGGTTCCGAAAATGACTTCGGCAAGAACATCATCCCCAAAATGCTGGCGGACGGCCAGCGGATGGCAGCCTTCCGCTTCCAGGGCTACTGGAAGGACGTAGGTACCCTCACCTCCCTCTGGGATGCCAACATGGATATGCTCTCTCCGGAATCCGGCCTGGACCTGTCTGACGAGTCCTGGCCCATCTTCGCCCGCAGCGTGGACGCGCCCCCCATTTACATGGGCGGCGACAGCCGTGTGAGCCACAGCGCTATCAACCGGGGCTGTGACATTGAAGGCACCGTGGAAAATTCTGTACTTTCCCCCAGAGTCACCGTGGAAAAAGGCGCCAAGGTCAGCTATTCCGTGCTCCTCCCCGGCGTTACGGTGGAGACAGGCGCTGTGATCGAATACGCCATTATCGGCGAGGGCTGCCACATCGGTAAGGACTGCCGGGTGGGCGGCGCACCGGATTCCGCTCTCGATGGGAAATGGGATCTGACGGTGCTGGCCCCGGATTGCCAGTTGGAGGATGGCCGAGAGGTGGCCCCCGGCATCATGCTGGACCACCATGGTAAGGAGGTGCTGAAATGAACCGGATGCATGGCATTATTTTCGCCTATGAACAGCGCGGAGAGCTGCGGGAGCTGACAGAGCGCCGTACCGCCGCGTCGATGCCCTTTGGAGGCCGGTACCGGGCGGTGGACTTTGCCCTGTCCAACCTGCTGAACGCAGGCGTTACCGATGTGGGTATGGTACTCCACGGCCGGTATCAGAGTATGCTGGATCATGTGGGCAGCGGCAAGGTGTGGGATATGTCCCGGAAGCGGGGCGGCCTGCATCTGCTGCCTCCCTTCAACTACCTTCACGAGTGGGGCGTCACGCCCTTCCGGGGCAAAATGGAAGCCCTTGCCGGCGTCCGGGACTACCTGAACGAGATCCGGCAGGATTATGTGGTGCTGATGGAGGGCGACCTGGTGGCCAACCTCCCGCTGGCGGATATTCTGGAGCAGCATATCCGCACCCATGCCGACATCACCGCCGTCTGCGGAGATGACAGCTTCGCCACGGAAAACGGCACCTATTTTGAAAAGGACCCGGACGGACGCATCCGGGAGGTGCTGTTCAATATGCACCAGCCCAGAGGCTACCGGAGCCTGGACGTGTTTGTAATGTCCACGGACCTGCTGCGTTCTCTGGTGGACGAGTGCCAGGCAAGAGACCAGTACAGCTTCCGCCGGGATGTGCTGCAGGCCAAGCAGGATCTGCTGCATTTGCAGAGCTATACCTTCAGCGGCTTTGCCGCGCAGATCCGCTCCGTGCAGGAGTACTATGACCGCTCCATGCAGCTTTTGGATAAGGAGATCCGGGAGGACCTCTTTACGTCGGACCGGCCTATCCGGGCCAAGGGTGCCGATAAGGCGTCCACATACATCGGACCTGACGGCGTGTGCCTGAACTCCCTGGTGGCTGAGGGCTGCCGCATCGAGGGCACTGTGGTGAATTCCATCCTCTTCCCCGGCGTCACTGTGGAAAAGGGCGCAAAGGTAGAGGACTGCATCCTCTTCCGGGGCACCACTGTCCGGGAAGAGGCGCGGCTGTCCCATGTGATCACGGATAAGCATGTGGAGTTGCTGCCGGGCCGCACCATAGTGGGCCATACTGCATATCCCATTGTCATTGCCAAGGGCAGTGTGATCTGAGCAAGATGACCTGACGGTTTTTCGTAAAAGCTCTGGTCTTTCTTCTCAGGAAAGGAGTAACAATATATGAAGATTCTGTATGCGGCCAGCGAGGCCGTTCCCTTCTGTAAAACCGGCGGACTGGCAGACGTAGCCGGTTCCCTGCCTCCCGCTCTGGCGGAGCAGGGAGCCGAGACCGCTGTGATCCTGCCTCTGTACCGGCGGGTCAGAGAAAAATTTGCCGACCAGATGACGTTCCTGTGCTACGATTATGTGGATCTGGCCTGGCGGCACACCTACTGCGGCCTGTTTTCCATGAAAAAAGACGGCGTGACCTGGTATTTTCTGGATAACGAGCAGTATTTTGACCGGCCCGAGCTCTACGGTTATGTAGATGACGGAGAGCGCTTCGGCTTCTTCTCCCGGGCCGTGGTGAAGATGCTGGACCATCTGGAGTTCTGGCCGGATGTGATCCACTGCAATGACTGGCAGACGGCCCTGATTCCCATTTATCTGAAGGATGACGGCGTCCGGGAGGACCGGTATCGCTCTATCCGGACGGTGCTGACTATCCACAACATCGAGTATCAGGGACGCTATGACCCCTATTGCCTGGGCGACCTGTTCGGTCTGGACCGGGGCTGGGTGGATGACGGCACCCTGCTGCTGGACGGCGATCTGAATTTGCTGAAGGGCGCCATCCTCACCGCTGACGCGGTGAACGCCGTGTCCCCCACCTATGCGCAGGAGCTGAAGAATCCCTACTTTGCTCACCGGATGGAGGGCATTTTGACCCAGTGCGGCTATAAGCTGTCCGGCGTGCTCAACGGCATCGACATGAAGCTCTACGATCCTGCTGCTGACGGACGCATCACTGCCAACTATACGGCAGAGGATCTGTCCGGCAAGGCTGCGGATAAAACCGCTCTCCAGAACCTGATGGGTCTGAACGAGGAGCCCAACACCCCCATTATCGCCATGGTGAGTCGTCTGGTATCCCATAAGGGATTGGATCTTCTGCGGGAGGTCATGGGCGACATCATGGAGCTGCCTGCTCAATTTGTGGTGCTGGGCAGCGGCGATGCCGGATATGAGGAGTTCTTCCGCCGGACGGCGGAGCGGTATCCCGGCCGTATGGCTGTGCGTCTGGGGTATAACGAGGCGCTGTCCATGGCTATCTACGCAGGTGCGGATCTGTTCCTGATGCCCTCCCGCAGCGAGCCCTGCGGCCTTTCCCAGATGATCTCCATGCGCTACGGCACGGTGCCCATCGTCCGGGAGACCGGCGGCCTGAAGGACACTGTTCAGCCCTATGAGGCCTGGCGTGACGCCGGTACCGGCTTCACCTTTGCCAACTACTCCAGCGCGGATATGCTCCATGTGATCCGGGAGGCGGTGTATCTCTACAAGGATTATCCCGACGCCTTTGCCCGTTTGAGAGACCGGGCCATGGCGCAGGATTTCAGCTGGAACCGCAGCGCCGGGGACTACCTGCGGATCTACGGCGCTGTCACTGGCCTTTCCTGGGAAAAGTCTGCCCCGGAAGCGCTTGCCGCGGAGGCTGCCGCCCCCACTGAGGAGCCGGTGATCGAGGTTCCTGCCGAGGAAGCTGTTGTTTCCGCTGCGGAGCCGGTCAGTGAGACCGCTGCAAAGCCTGCGGCCAAAAAGACGGCGCGGAAAACGGCTGCAAAGAAGCCTGCGGCCAAAAAGACAACAACGAGAAAGACCGCGGCCAAGGCCACGACCAAAAAGACGGCCGAAAAAGCGGTGGAAAAACCGACTGAAAAAGCAGCGGAGAAGCCCGTTGAGAAGCCGGCCGAAGAACCTGTTAAGAAAACTGCCGCGAAGACCATGGCGCCTGCGGACACCGTGGAAACCACGCAGACTGTTCAACCCAAAAAGAAAGGAGCCGCTAAAAAAGCGGCAAAGTAAACCCGTATGACCGTACCATTTACCACGCAATCGTTACAAGACGCCCTGACCGCCAAGCTGGCCTTGAACTTCGGCACCGAGCCGGGGGAAGCCACGGATCAGGAGATGCTGAAGGCCTGCGCTCTGGTGCTGCGGGATGTGATGGCCCTCCGGGGCGTACAGACCGCCAAGGAAACGAAAAAGGAGCAGAAAAAGCAGGTTCACTATCTCTCTCTGGAATTTCTCATGGGCCGGAGCCTGATGAAAAACGCTTACAATCTGGGCGTGCTGCCCGAATTGAAGGAGGCTCTGGGCAATCTGGGCTTCAAGTCCGGTGACCTGTTTGAGCTGGAACCGGACGCAGGTCTGGGCAACGGCGGTCTGGGCCGCCTGGCCGCCTGCTATCTGGACTCCATGACCACGCTGGACATCCCCGCTACCGGCTATTCCATCTGCTATGAGCTGGGTATTTTCAAGCAGAAGATCGTGGAAGGTCAGCAGGTAGAGCTGCCTGATGACTGGAAGGGTGTTGGCTCCGCTTGGCTGCTGCCCAAGCCCGACGAGGCTCAGGCCGTCCACTTTGGCGGTACCCTTCGGGAATTCTGGCATGACGGCCATCTCCACATCGTCAACGAGAACTCCACCACCGTGCTGGCCGTTCCCTGCGACATGGTGGTGGCGGGCTATGATACCGACCACGTCAACACGCTCCGGCTATGGGACGCCCGGTCCACCCGCCCTGTGGACATGGCCCTGTTTTCCCGCGGCGAATATCTGAAAGCCTCCGAGGACGAGGCCATGGCGGAGACCATCGCCAAGGTTCTCTACCCTGAGGATAACCACTACGAGGGCAAGTCCCTGCGGCTGAAGCAGCAGTATTTCTTCGTTTCCGCCACGGTGCAGTCCATCGTCACCAAGCATCTGGAGACCTATGGCACCCTGAAGAACTTCCATGAGAAAAACATCATTCAGATCAATGACACCCATCCGGCTCTGGTGATCCCGGAGCTGATGCGGATCTTCATGGACGAGGCGGGCATGAACTGGGACGAGGCGTGGGACATCACCTCCCGTTCCGTGGCCTATACCAACCACACGGTCCTTTCCGAGGCGCTGGAGCGCTGGCCCCAGCAGCTGGTGGAGACCCTGCTGCCCCGCGTGTGGCAGATCATTCAGGAGATCGCCCGCCGCTGGCAGGAAAAGGTGGAGAATTTCTTCCACGATCCCTCTGTTACTGAAAAGATGGCTATTGTCTGGGGCGGCGAGGTACGGATGGCCAACCTGTGCGTTGCAGGCGGCCTGTCCGTCAACGGCGTGTCCGGCCTCCATTCCGAGATCCTGAAAAAGGACGTATTCAAAAATTCCTATGTCATGGAGCCCTGGAAATTCACCAACGTCACCAACGGCATCGACCACCGCCGCTGGCTCAGTGAGATCAATCCGGGTCTGGACGGTCTGGTACGGGATCTGGCCGGTGGAGACGACTACCTGCTCCATCCTCAGGCGCTGAAAAAGCTGGATGCCTATGCGGACGACGCGGCTGTCCTCAAGCGTCTGGACGAGATCAAGTGGCAGAATAAGGTGAAGTTTGCCGACTACGCCCGGAAAGCCCAGGGTGTGACCCTGGATCCCAACGCCATTTTCGACGTGCAGGTCAAGCGGCTCCACGAATATAAGCGGCAGCTGCTGAACGTATTGCACATCATCACCCTGTATCAGCAGTTGCAGGACGATCCCAACTGCATCACCCGGCCCCACACCTTCCTGTTCGGCGCCAAGGCCGCGCCGGGATATGCCGTGGCCAAGCGGATCATCCACCTCATCAACTCTCTGGCGGATGATATTTCCCATGATCCTCGCTGCCGGGGCAAGCTGCAGGTGGTGTTTCTGGAGAACTACCGGGTGTCTCTGGCCGAGCATCTGATGCCCGCCAGCGAGGTCTCTCAGCAGATCTCCACCGCCGGCAAGGAGGCCAGCGGCACCGGCAACATGAAGTTCATGATGAACGGTGCCCTCACCGTGGGTACTTTGGACGGCGCCAACGTGGAGATGCACGATGTGCTGGGCGATGAGAACATGTTCCTCTTCGGCCTCCATGCCGATCAGGCTGCTACACTGAAGCGGGAGGGCTATGTGCCCCAGCGCTATATCAGCCACGATCCCCAGATGGAGCGGTGCCTGAATGCCCTGCGGAAGGGCTTCCGGGACGGCGTCAGCTACGAGGACCTCTACCAGCGGCTCATCAGCCAGGACGAGTACCTCCTGCTGGCGGACTACCGGGCCTATTGCGACGCCGAGCGCCGCATGGCAGAGACCTATGAAAACCGGGAGACCTGGAACCGCATGAGTCTCCACAACATCGCCCGCAGCGGCATCTTCGCCGCCGACCGGGCTGTGGCGGAATATGCCGACAACATCTGGGACGTTCCCCACAGATAATCAGATTTGATCCACTATCAGCGCCGCCCAAAAGGGCGGCGCTGATATTTTTTACTCCTTCTGCCTTTGGAGTGTCCGCGAAGGGGAAAGTATTTAGATAAATTTCTAAATACTTGTTGACAGCCTGCGGGACATGTGCTATTTTCTATTTAGAAAATTTTCTAAATACTATGCGAGGGAGGGCTGCGGATGGCCTTTGCGGAGACCTTCAAGGCGCTGTCGGACCCGGTGCGGCGGGAAATTCTGAACCTACTGAAGGGTGGGCGTCTGACGGCGGGCGAGATCGCCGGCCAGTTTGATATGACGGCGGCCACCGTGTCCTATCATTTATCCCTGCTGAAAAAAGCCGGTTTGATTTTCGAGAGCCGGGAGAAGAATTACATCTATTACAGTCTCAACGCCTCCGTGCTGGAGGAAGTTTTGCTGTGGTTACAGGACTTGAAGGGGGAAGGAAAAAAATGAAGAACAACAAGAGGGAAATGCTGCTGACTTCGCTGGTCTGCTTGCTGCCGCTGTTCGCAGGCGCGGCGCTCTACCCGCGTTTGCCGGAGACCATGGTGACACATTGGGACTTTTCCGGCAACGCAAACGGCTGGTCATCGCGTGCCGCCACTGTGTTCGGCCTGCCGCTGTTTATTTTGGCACTGCATCTCGTCTGCTTTTACGCCGAGAGCCGTGAGACGAAGAAAAATAGGAATCCTGTGTTGCGGACGGTGCTGCTGTGGTTCTGCCCGGCCGTATCGCTGCTCGGCGGGACGGTCACCCTCGGCACAGGGCTGGGCTATGAGATGCATATCAGCACCGTGGTACCGGTGTTCGTGGGACTGCTGTTCCTGATCCTTGGTAACTACCTGCCGAAGATCCGGCAGAACCGCACCGTGGGCATCAAGCTGCCGTGGACGCTGCAAAGCGAGGAAAATTGGACCCGGACCCACCGATTGAGCGGCTTTTTGTGGGTGCTGTGCGGTCTTGTGATGATCCCCCTCTCCCTGCTGCAGCTGTGGAGCGGCTGGCTGTTAGGGGCGCTGCTGGCGGTGATGGTTCTGATCCCTGCCGTCTATTCCTACGCACTTCACAGAAAGGGTATCTGACATAGTAGCCACGGAACCCCCAAAACGAGAACCCCCTGCGAAATGGATGCGTCCATTCCGCAGGGGGTCGTTTCTTGCTGTTTTTGCGTCGATCCTGATGTTACACAGAGAACAGCAGGTCGCTGTATACCGGGAAGGGCCACCGCTCGGCGGGGGTCAGTTCCTCCAGCCGGTCCGCCAGTTCACGGGCCTTTTCCATGTCCGGGATCAGGTGATCATGGCTGTAAGCCATGGCCTTCTTCGCGTCTGCCGGGATCTTGCTGAGGTCCCGCTCCATTTTTTCCGTGGCGGCATAGAGCTTGTCCGTCAGCTGACCCATTTCACGGGCCACGGTGTCATCTGCCTTATGGCTGACGCCCATTTGCTCCTTCTTCCAGCCCCGCTCGCACAGTTCCGCCGTCACGGCGGATACGGCGGGCAGGATCTGCCGCCGCAGCATATCCGCCATGGTCCGGGCCTCGATGGTCAGGACCGTGGTGTAGTTCTCAATATGGATCTCCGCCCGGGCGTTGATCTCCTCTTTCGTGTAGATCCCATGCTTGACGAAGAGGTCCACGTTTTTCTTGGCGGTGTAGACCGGCAGAGCGTCCGCTGCAGATTTCAGGTTGCTGAGGCCACGCTTTTCCGCCTCGGCGATCCAGGCGTCATCATATCCGTTGCCGTTGAAGATGATCCGCTGGTGGTCGGTAAAGACCTTTTTGATGAGCTTTTCCAGATCCGACTGGAAATTCTTGGACTTTTCCAGTTGGTCGGCAAACTGCTGCAATTCCTCCGCCATGATGGTGTTCAAAGCAATGTTGGGACCGGAGATAGACTGGCTGGAGCCAAGCATCCGGAACTCAAACTTATTGCCGGTGAAGGCCATGGGAGAGGTGCGGTTCCGGTCCGTGTTGTCCTGGGGAATGGGGGGCATGGCGTCCACGCCGATCTGGAGGGTGCGTTTGCCGGCCTCCTTGAACTCCGTACCGCGGATGATGGACTGCACGATGGCATCCAGCTCATCTCCGAGGAAGATGGAGAGGACTGCGGGAGGTGCTTCGGAAGCGCCCAGACGGTGATCGTTGCCGGGAAATGCCACCGTAGCCCGCAGGAAGTCCTGATACTCGTCCACGCCCTTGACAAAGGCCGCCAGGAACAGCAGGAACTGGGCATTCTGGCTGGGAGTCTTGCCGGGCTTGAAGAGGTTCTTGCCGGTGTCGGTGTTCAGGGACCAGTTATCGTGCTTGCCGGAGCCGTTGACGCCGGCGAAGGGCTTTTCGTCCAGAAGGCACACCAGATCATGCTTTTCCGCGATCTTTTTCATGACCTCCATGGTGAGCTGGTTGTGGTCGCAGGCGGTGTTGGCGTCGGTATAGATGGGAGCCATCTCGTGCTGGGCGGGGGCCGCCTCATTGTGCTTGGTCTTGCTGTAAATACCCAAGGCCCAGAGGTTTTCGTCCAGGTCCTTCATGAAGGCTGCTACCCGGGGACGGATGGCGCCGTAATAGTGGTCATCCAGCTCCTGACCCCGGGGAGGCTTGGCACCAAACAGGGTGCGGCCGGTCATCCGCAGATCCTCCCGCTGGTTGTACAGCTTCTTATCTACCAGAAAGTACTCCTGCTCCGGGCCGACACAGGGAATGACCTTATGGGTCTCTGTGTCCCCGAACAGCCGCAGAATGCGGACAGCCTGCCTGCTGACATCCTCCATGGAGCGCAGCAACGGCGTCTTTTTGTCCAGCGCGTGACCGCCGTAGGAGCACAGAATGGTGGGGATGCAGAGGGTGCCCTCCTTGATGAAGGCAAAAGAGGAGGGGTCCCAGGCGGTATAGCCACGGGCCTCAAAGGTGGCCCGCAGGCCGCCGGAGGGGAAGGAGGAGGCATCCGCCTCGCCCCGCACCAGGTTCTTGCCAGAAAACTCCAGAATGACCCGGCCGTGGTCGCTGGGAGCGATAAAGCTGTCATGCTTTTCCGCCGTGAAGCCAGTCATCGGCTGGAACCAGTGGGTATAGTGGGTGCAGCCCCGCTCCACCGCCCAGGTCTTCATGGCCCCGGCAATCTCGTTGGCGGCAGCCAATTCCAGAGATGCTCCATCGGTGACGCAGCGCTTCCACGCCTGATAGCAGGCGCCGGACAGCCGCTCCTTCATGGTTTCCTCATTGAATACTCTGCTGCCAAACAGTTCGGGCAGTTTCAGCTCGCTCATGGCGGTCCCTCCGTTCAAGACGATAAAATATCAAGTTTATCCTACCATAAATTCATGTAAACGCAAGAAAAACATTGAAAAATCTCACAATATGAAACTGAGTGTATCACGGGGCTGTCCCCCTGTCAAACGGTAAACTGCACAAATACGGCTCCGTCCGGCGGCTTGGGTCTGTCTGCGGATTTTTTTACCTTTTCTTCCCCGGCATCTTTCCAAAACCGACGGCCTGTGCTATACTTTCATTTATATGTTTAAAAACAAAAGATAAGGGGCGTTCATCATGGGAGCCATTGGGTTTGACAATCAAAAATATCTCACTACGCAGTCTGAACAGATCAAAAAGCGGATCCACCAGTTCGGCGGGAAGCTGTATCTGGAATTCGGCGGGAAGCTGTTTGACGACTACCATGCCTCCCGGGTACTGCCGGGCTTTGAACCGGACAGCAAGATCCGGATGCTTCAGCAGTTGAAGGATGATGTGGAGATCGTCATCGCCATCAACGCCGGGGACATTGAGAAGAATAAAATGCGGGGGGATCTGGGCATCACCTATGATGAGGATGTCCTCCGCCTGATTGATATTTTCCGGGACATGGGGCTGTATGTGGGCAGCGTGGTGCTGACCCGTTACAGCGGACAGGATGCGGCGAACGCCTTCCTCCACCGGCTGGAAAACCTGGGCATCCGCTGCTACCGGCACTATCCCATTGCAGGCTACCCCTCCGACGTGGCCCACATCGTCAGCGACGAGGGCCTGGGCAAAAACGACTATATCGAGACCAGCCACTCCCTGATCGTGGTGACGGCCCCCGGCCCCGGCAGCGGCAAGATGGCAACCTGCCTTTCTCAGCTTTACCATGAAAACAAGCGCGGCGTGAAGGCGGGCTATGCGAAATTTGAAACCTTCCCCATTTGGAATATTCCCCTGCGCCACCCGGTTAATCTGGCATACGAGGCGGCAACGGCGGATTTGAATGACGTGAATATGATTGACCCCTTCCATCTGGAGGCGTATGGAGAAACAACCATCAACTACAACCGTGATGTAGAGGTATTCCCTGTGCTGAACGCAATGTTTGAGCAGATTTACGGGGAATCTCCTTATAAATCCCCTACGGATATGGGCGTAAACATGGTCGGGAACTGTATTTTTGACGATGAAGCGGTTTGTCAGGCGGCAAGAACGGAAATTGTCAGAAGATATTACAAGGCACTCTGCGACCACAGAAAGGGACTCTTGGCGGACGATGTGATTTATAAGCTGGAGCTTCTGATGAAGCAGGCGGGCACAAGCATTGCCGACAGAACCGTTGTGGCGGCGGCAAACAGGAGAGCGGAGGAAACAGGCGATCCTGCTGTGGCAATCGAGCTGCCGGACGGGACAATCGTGACGGGCAAAACAAGCGCACTTTTGGGGGCATCCTCCGCAATGCTTTTGAATGCACTGAAAAAGCTGGCAGGAATTGCAAAGGAAGTGAAGCTCATTGCACCTGAAATTATCGAACCGATTCAGAAGCTGAAGGTTGGACATCTGGGCAACAGAAATCCGCGCCTGCATACGGATGAGGTGCTGATTGCGCTGAGTATTTGTGCGGTGAATGAGCCAAAGGCGGCATTGGCGCTGAAGCAGCTGGAAAAGCTGAAATGCTGCGAGGTACATTCGACGGTAATCCTGTCCTCTGTGGATGAAAATGTATTCAAGAAGCTGGGCATCAACCTGACCTGTGAGGCAAGATACGAAACAAAGAAGCTCTTCCATAGAAATTAAATATAAGGTCGAAGGCAGGACCTTGACAGAAAGCGTACTTCTTTACGAGGTACGCTTATTTTTTGTCCAAAAGCTGTAGGACGGCAAGAAGGATTAAAATGCCGCCGGACAGGAGCGACCAGAGGCTTTCCTTCGGAGCAGGGGAGAGGATGAGCCTTGCGCCGCATTTTTCGCCCAACGCGAGAAAAAATGTCTGAAAGAGGGCAGAAAAGAGGGGCAGGAGCGTGACATTTATCCCTCCTGCGGCAGCACTCAGCCCGATGGCAAAGGAATCCACAGAAAGCAGAAGCCCAAGGAGGAGGGCTTCCTGCGGCTCGATGAGGGAGGAGGCGTTTTTATCGCAGAGGGAGGGGGAATGCAGGGGCGAAGTCTCCTTTCGCTTTCCTTGCCCCATGCCTTGCAGACAAAGCCACACACCGAAGAAAAGAAGGAGCATGGGAGAAAACCGCTCCGCCAGATGCGCGGGGAAAACTGCCGCAAGCCGCCGCCCTGCAAAAAGAAACAGCTCCATCATGAGAAAGGCTTCTATCGTGAGCAGAAGAAGGGCGGACGGGCGAAAGCGGATGCTGCGCAGACCATAGGAAAGACCGATGCCCAGCGCATCCAGACTGAGGGAAAACGCCAGCAAGAGAGAAAAAAGCATGGATAACACCTCCTGCTAACCATCCTATGCGGATGGTCTTTTTTTGCGCTTGTCCGCATAGACTGGGAAAAAAGACAAGCAGAAAAACAAAAGACGGAGCGTGAGGATATGGAATGGTGGAGCATGACACCGACAGAGGTGCTGAAAAAATTGCGGACGGAGGAACGGACGGGATTAAGCGAAAACGAGGCACAAAAGCGGCTGGAAACGGACGGAAGGAACAGAACGGAGCAGGGAGAGGGCAAAAAGGGCTTCCAGCGGCGGTTTCTGGCGCAGTTTAATGATTTTATGATACTGTTGCTGATTGGGGCGGCTGTGGCTTCGGTTGCG
>ERZ791574.777-NODE-777-length-20940-cov-5.192961_pt1 | contig 20940 bp, 16 predicted proteins | sample MGYA00433098_ERZ791574 | MGnify/ENA primary metagenome ERZ791574 (study PRJEB30046, sample SAMN00791933) | human gut metagenome | study: EMG produced TPA metagenomics assembly of the A metagenome-wide association study of gut microbiota in type 2... | reverse complement strand
CACGATATTAAAAGAAAGGAAAGTGTGGTAATTAACTTCCTAATTATCATACAAGGAAAAGTATGAAGTTATTAAAGTATATAAAAAATAGAGTGATATATTCATTTAGAGCAAATTCAGATAGTTATATTAAATATTTGAAGAATAAAGGCATGTCAATTGGTATAGGAACATATTTTATTTCAGCTAAAGATACCTGGATTGATGATCAAAAGCCATGGATGATTACGATTGGAGACAATTGTGTTATTACATCAGGAGTAGTTGTTTTATCTCACGACTATAGCTGGATTGTCTTAAAAAATAAATATGGTGACATACTCGGAAATATTAAAGAAACAAGAATAGGCAATAATTGTTTTGTAGGTATGAATAGTATAATACTATGTGGAACTCAGATCGGTAATAATGTAATTATTGGTGCAAATTCTGTTGTTTCAGGTGAGTATCCAGATGATTGTGTAATAGCTGGTAATCCTGCTAAGATAATTTGTACGTTAGATGAATTTCGAAAAAAGAGAAAAGAAAAATTTGTTAATGAAAGTATTAAATTTGCACAGCTATATTATCTAAATTATAAAATGGACATACCTAAAAGATATTTAAAAGAGCATTTTTATGTTTTTGAAAATAGAATTGATAACTTAGATAACGTATTTAAAAATGAACTAGGTGATATATGTGACAATAATATTGTTATAAATAATTTTAAAAATAACAATCCATATTTTAAAAATTATGAAAATTTTATAGAAAAGTGTCGTATAACTGATTACACAAAATAAGTTATTTGAAAAATATAGATGGAGAGAAGAAGCTGATGGTTAGTGTAATTATTCCAGTGTATAAAGTTGAAAAATATTTAGACAGATGTGTAGAAAGCGTATGTAATCAAACGTATAAAGACATTGAAATTATTTTAGTAGATGATGGTGGAATTGATAAATGTCCACAGAAATGTGATGAATGGAGAAAAAAAGATCAAAGAATTAAGGTAATTCATCAAAAAAATATGGGACTATCAGAGGCTAGAAATAGTGGATTAGAGTCATCATGTGGAGAATACGTTATATATGTTGATAGTGATGATTATATTGAAAATGATATGATTGAAATATTAATGACCTTGATTGTAAAATATGATGCTGATATTGCTGTATCTACATATAGATTATCCCAAAATGAAGATTTTAAATCATTTAGATTAAGTGGCAATGTTATGGTAGAAAATGCAGAAAGAGCAAACAAAATTATATTTGAAAATGGTTTATGGCAGGCATGGGCTAAGCTAATTAAAAGAGATATTGCTTTGAAATGTAAATTTCTTAAGGACGTGATTTATGAAGATTATGAAAATACTCCAAGATTATTGTTGATGTCTGAAAAAGTAGTGTTTTCAATGGATGGAAGATATGTATATACCGTTAGAGATGACGGGATTATGGGAAAGAGAAAAAAGATAACGAACGATGATTTTGTAGTGATAACAAGTCAATCAATTGAATTATATGAAGCATCAAATTATTCAGAATCATGTAAGCAGTATATGTATGCTTTTTTATTTAAGCAATTAATTTATAATTATAATAATACGTTGAAAGGAACAAACAATTCCAATAATAGTTTTGCTTTAAAAACAAAAAAACTATTAAAAGAAAAAAAATATATATGGATAAAATGTGATTTGATTAGCAGAAAAAGGAGAGTTGCTTATTTTATGATTTTAGGCATGTCCTTTTTCTATGATTGTATATATAGAATAACACATAAGTAATAAATCTTGAGCCGTAATTTTCAGGATGATGATTTTCTATAAGAGTTTATACTGTAAGAGGATGATTAGGGAGTAGTTTTAGTTTATATAAAGATTTATAACGATTAAATAGAAAATTTTATGTGTTATTAATTTATAATCAAATGGTTATCCTTACATCATTGGTTAATGACGAGGTAATAAATATGTGTGATATAGAATTAAAAGAAGATATTAGTGAATTAATGAGAGATACTATGATTGGTGTTCTTACAGGAGATATTAATCTACCTGATGTATTAGTGGAGTTACAAAAAATTGGAAAATCAATTCCTGATATTTTATTTTATAAGAATATTGAATGCATGTTGGATGGATTGGATAAGAAAGGTACTATAAAGAGAAAAGTTGGGAAAAAATTGGCTGAAAGTAATTATGGTGCGGATTCAGGATTTATGCTGTTAAAATATTTGGAATCGTATGAGTATCCTGAAAAGGGAAAGTGTATGGCATATTTACTGGATTCATTGAGTCGTGATTTTATTAGTGTTGATGAGTGTCTTTTATTTTGCAAATTAATTAAGGATCTGTCTGTACCGGCATTGATGTTTCTAAAAAAGAATGTTCATAAGAGTGTTTTATATCACATTACGGAAGAAAACTTTTTTTTAATAAAAGAATTGAAGAATAATGCTCTAATGTATGATGCTTGTGATAATGGGATTGCATTTGAATTAGAGGCATATTATTTGGATAAATTTGCTCTGTCATATGATGACGACAAATATGGTTATTCATCAAAAAGAGATGGAATTCCGGAGGATGATAAACTTCCTAAAGTGGTGGTTAATTTAACTACAAACGAAGTAGTATCACACAGATAAATAATATCATATGAGAGGATTAAGATGGATAGACTTTTATTGTTAATGCCTAGATTTATGGATTATGAGAAGAGCCTTAAAGAAAACTTGAATAGAAAATATGAGGTTTGCTGGTTGGACAGTGATGAATTTGACCGGGAAATATTAGATAAGTTTTATAAATGTAATAAAATTCGATGGGGGATTAGACATTTATTTAGAAAGTGTTTTAATTATGACTTGGAGAAGGCAGAAGCGTTTTTCTTAGAAAACGAACTTGGCAAAATATGTCTTGAAAAGAATTATTTCTCAGTTGTTTTTTGTATTAATGGACCTTATTTATCAGATGAGTTTTATAAAAAGGTAAGAATGTTAAATCCGAATGCAAGATATATATATTATGCATGGGACGATGTTAGTAATTTGATTAAAAAAAATCATATTAGATATTTTGATGAAGTTTATTCATATAACATAATTGAATGTAAAAAAAATAAGTGGAATTACCTACCTGTTTTTGTTCAAGAATCGGGTGTAGGGCATAGTAAAGAAGACAAATATGATATTGTATTTATTGGCTCTTTAAATGATGATAGAAGAAAAATTGCTGATGATTTGTACGAAAAGTATTCGTCGAGTTATAGATTATTTATTTATTTGTATGATAAAAAAAATGTTGGAGGAAGATTTTGTCATAATTCACCACTTACAAATAAACAATATATTAGTATTATGAGAGAATCCAAAGCAATTTTGGATGTTCCACAGATATGTCAAAAAGGTCCAACTACACGGGCATTTGATGCGTTATTGACAGAAACAAAGGTTATTACAGTTAATAAATATATGAAATATTATCCTGTTTATTCAGATAATATGATAATCGTGGATAGGGATAATATCAATATACCAGATAATTTTATGGCTAAAGAATATGTAATAAATAGCTATCACTCATTGTCAATTGATATGTGGATAAAAAAGATTGGATTATAGATTGTAGGGAGGATAATAATATAATGAAGATATTAGTTATCAATTGTCATTGTGATAATAGAGGAGATGAAGCCGCTATTCATGCAATGGTAGATGAATTAAATAAATTATATACAAATTTGAGCATTACACTAGCAATACGAGGAATTGGAACACGATATCCTAATATGCCTAGTAACGTCAAGATGATACGCCAATTTTGTCCTGGATCTTTTAAATCAAAAATTGCACATAATATTGCACTTATCACGAAAGGAACGTTAGCATTATCACATAATGAAAGAATACTTGTAAATGAGATAAAAGATTCTGATATAGTAGTGCATGCGCCTGGAGGACCAAGTATTGGAGATTTATATTATGATGATGAACCATCATATCTATCGATATTTGATTTAATAATATCTATGAATAAGAAATATATGTTTTATGCTCCATCTATGGGCCCTTTTAAAGATGAAAAGAGAAATATGTGGAGAAAAAAGATACTCTGTAAAGCAACAGCTATTGTTGTAAGAGATCCTATTTCATATAGTTATGTCAATAATTTTGTCCCAGAGAAAAAACCAATATTAACATTGGATTCTGCGTTGCAGCATGATATAGATTTGACATCGAATAAAGTTAAACTAGATAAATATAAAGAATTATGTAGTTTTATAAAAAACCACAAAAAATGTATCGGTGTGACAATTACAGATTTGAGTTGGCATCCTAAATATTCAAATAATGAAATTAAGATAAAAATTAAAGAAACTTTCACAAATGTATTAAAGAATTTTGTACAAAATGGTTACGGAATTGTTTTTATTCCGCAATTGTATGGATTAGGAAATGATTATAATTTAATGAAAGAGTATTGTTTTGACGAGGACAATTATTTTGTTATTTGTTCTGATGACGAAAAATATGATACATATTTTCAACAATATGTTATTGGATGTATGTATGCTGTTATTGGAATGAGATATCATAGTAATATTTTCTCAGCAAAAATGGGGACGCCATTTATTTCTATTTCATATGAACAAAAAATGCAAGGGTTTATGAAAAAAATGGAATTAGATAGGTATTGTATTTCTTTGGACAAGCTTTCAGATGAGGAATTAAAAAAGAAATTTTCGATTTTAACTGATAACTATGATGAATATAAAAAATATTTGATTTCAGTTCATGACAAAATGAAAAAAGAATCTTATGAGACAACTAATATTTTAAAAGATATTTTATTATAAAATACAATTTATTAAAATAGATATAATAATATAGGTAAAAATAGATATGAACAAAACAAAAAATGCTATGCGAAATATAATATTTGGTATGGGTTTAAGAATATATCAAATTATTGTGCCGTTTTTGATGAGAACAGCAATGATATACTTAATGAGTGTAGAATATTTAGGATTGAATAGCCTATTTACTTCAATTTTACAGGTGTTAAATTTAGCTGAGTTAGGTGTAGGATCTGCAATGGTGTATAGTATGTATAAGCCTATTGTTGATAAAGACACATCTACTATTTGTGCATTATTAAATCTTTATAAGTTGTATTATAGATTTGTAGGATTAGTAATTGCAGTTATAGGTTTATTGCTGACTCCGTTTATACCAAAACTAATTAGTGGTGAAGTCCCAAATAATATTAATATTTATATTTTATATTTATTTAATCTTGCTGCGACAGTTTTGACATATTGGCTTTTTGCATATAAAAATTCATTACTACAAGCACATCAAAGAACTGACATTGTAAGTAAAGTTACTTTTTTTACTACAACAATTCAGTATGTGCTGCAGCTTTTTGTATTATGGTGTTTTCATAATTATTATTATTATGTCATTGTAATGTTAGTTACACAAATATTGAACAACTTAATTGTTGCTTTTTTAGCAAATAAAATGTATCCAGAATATAGAGCTAAAGGAAAACTAGCACCAAAAATTGTGAAAAGTATTAATCAACGAATTAAAGATTTATTTACAGCAAAATTGGGAGCTACAATTGTTAATTCAGCAGACACAGTAGTTATTTCAGCTTTTTTGGGGTTGACTATATTAGCAATGTATCAGAATTATTATTTTATAATGTCTTCTGTTATGGGAATATTAACCATAATTTTTAGTTCATGTTTAGCTGGTATAGGAAATAGTATGATTACAGAAACCATTGATAAGAATTATAATGATTTCAGAATAATTACTTTTCTAATTAATTGGATAGTAACAATATGTATGAGTTGTTTTGGATGTCTTTACCAACCTTTTATCATTTTGTGGGTAGGAAAGAAATATACATTTGATACTTTAGTTGTTGCAATGTTATGTGTTTATTTTTACTTTGTAATAATGCAACAGATAATTGGAATGTATAAAGATGCAGCTGGAATATGGCATCAAGATAGATTCAGACCGCTTGTTGCGGCTTTAGTGAATTTAACGTTGAATTTAATATTAGTTAGATGGTGGGGAATATATGCTATTATCTTGTCAACACTTATTAGTTATATAGTGGTAGCAATACCTTGGATGATAAGCAATGTTTTTAAATATGTATTTAAAAGAGATTGGCGAAAATATACTGTTGATATGATATTTTACTTTTTTTGTGCATGTATAATTTCTGTTGTTTGTTTTGTTATTTGCAATTTTATTACATCTAGAATAGGTGATTTTTGGAAGTTAGTTATTAATGCCTTGTTATGTGTGATTATCTCGAATGTTTTACTTTTTATTATATTTAGAAAAAATATCTATTTTAAACAGATGTTAGATTTAATTGATAGAATTACAAAAAGAAAGTTTAATAGAATTTTAAATATTTTTAGATAATAATTTTATTATTAGGAGGCTTTTATAATGATAGATTCTATAATAAAAGATAGATGTACGGGATGTGAGGGATGTGCTTCGGTCTGTCCTACTAAATGTATAGATATGGTACAGAATTATGAGGGCTTTTTTATGCCTCAAGTTAATTCAAATAAATGTGTTAATTGTAAAATGTGCATTAATATATGCCCGGTTATTAATTATGACAAAAATCATAGGAATATTGTGGACAAAAAAACTGCGTATGCCTTTAAATCAAATAATGATGAATTTAGAAGAATATGCTCTTCAGGAGCTGTATTTCTATCTCTTGCAACTTATTTTATTGAACACGATGGCATTGTATATGGTGCTTCATTTGATGGAAGCTATAATGTTATTCATAAATCGGCTACATCAACAAGTGAAGTGATTGAATTGGCAGGTTCTAAATATGTACAAAGTAGAATAAATGATATATATCTTGAAATCAAAAATAAGCTTGAACAAGAAAAAAAAGTTATTTTTTTTGGCACAACTTGTCAAGTTGAGGGATTACGTGCTTATTTAGGAAAAAATTATAATTTTTTATATTGTGTTGATTTGATATGTATGGGAATACCTTCTCCGTTGGCTTGGGATAAATATTTGGATACATATTATAAACGCTCTGAAATAAAAAAGATTAATTTTAAGGACAAAAGTTTGGGGTGGCACAAATTCAGCTTTTTATTGGAAAAAAATAATGGTACAAGTATTTCGATTCCGGGGTTTGATAATACATATATGCAATGTATGTTTAAAGGATTTTCTATAAGAAAATCATGCTTTGATTGTTGCTTTAAAAGTGAAAGTAAGATAGCGGATATAACAATAGCTGATTGTTGGGGCTGTGAAAATTATATATCAGAGTTAGATGATAATAAAGGTCTTTCAATGGTAATTTGCCATTCAAATAAAAGTGATGAATTAATAGGGATTTTAAAAGAAATGGGAATAGTAGAAAGATTTGAATATAGCAATGTTTTAAAATATAACTCAAATTATAATAATTCTACAACCACAAAGAAGGGAAGAAATATTTTTTATAAATTATTGTATATTTATCCGGTATTGGCATTTGGTGTTATGGGGAAAAATCCTCAAAATAGTTTTTTAAGAAAAGTATGTAGTAAAATAAGATCGGCAATAGGAGATTAAAAAAATGACAAAAATACTTATTTTAGGCGGTTCGGGGATATTAAGCTTAGATGTGTTAAATGAAGGATTGCGTAGATCATATGATATAACCTGTATTACAAGAGGTATTAGGGATTATAGATTACCAAGAGGAGTGAATATTATTCACGGTGATGTTAACAAATTAGATGGTGTAGTAGATGGGTTGGATAATAATTATGATGCAATATTTGATTTTTTGTCGTTTGATGTTAAAGGACTGAAGTATAAACTTGATTATTTGGCTACAAAATGTAAACAGTATTTCTTTGTTTCTTCATCTGTTGCATATAGTTTTGAAGATGAGGTTATTACTGAGAATACAAAACTAGGAAATGAATATTGGGACTATGGAAGCAATAAAGTTAAATGTGAACAGTTCTTGCGGGATAACTACAAAAAATATGGAATTATATTTACTATTATAAGACCATATATTACATATGGTAAAACAAGAATACCTTTTGGAATTATACCAGTTAATGGAGAGTATTGGTCTCTTGCAAATAGAATTATAAATGATAAGCCTATATTGTTGTGGGACAATGGCAAAGCAAAATGTACATTAACAAATACAGTTGATTTTGCCAAGGCATATATTGATTTAGTAAATAATCCAAAAGCATATAATGAAGCATTTCATATTACATCAGGTGAAGTCTTGACATGGAACGAAGTATTACAGTATGTTGGAAAGGAATTGAAAAAAAAGCCTATAGTATTTTCTGCTTCAACAGATGATATTATTAAAGTTTTACCTGAATATTCAGGGGTTTTATTGGGAGATAAAGCAAGAGACAGAATATTTGACAATAGCAAAATCGTGGATGCGGCACCAGACTTTAGAAATTTTAAGCCGTTTGCGGTTGGAATAGCAGAGACTATAAAAAATTATGAGAGTAACCCACGAGAAAGAACCATTGATTATGAATGGGATGGAAGGATTGATTGGGCTATTAATAAGCTAGCAAAGAAACAAGGCATAAAATTGGATAAATTAAAATTAAGATTTAGATCTTCGGAGAAGGTTGTGTCTTTTAAAGACAAAATCTCGTATTATTGTGGCAGATATCCAACATTAGGTAGATTTTGTAATTATATACGTAAGGGATTATCTTTTTTTAAAAAAATTTTACGATATTTTAAAAAAAATGTCCAGATAGGATAAAACGTATAGTCCTGAGAAAACCGGAGAGTGATTTGAATATGGCATTTCACTATTTAGGAAATAATTGCAAATTATGTAATTGTGACTTTGGTAATGACTTGAAACTTATTTCCATAGGTAATAATGTTGTTATAGAGGATAATACAAAGTTTATTAATTATAGACCGACAGCAGAATTTTTTGATGGTATAATTGATAATGGAGAGAATCAGAAGTTAAGAAATTTAGGACCAATTGATATTGCGGATAATGTTTATATTTGTTCAAATGTCATATTATATCCAAATGTTAAAATTGGTAAAAATTGCTTAATATTAGATGGTAGTGTTATAACCACTTCAATTGAAGAAAATTCAGTTGTTATGGGAAATCCTGCACGGGTAATTGCGAAGATAGATGATTGGTATTTAAATATAAAAAATATTAATTTAAAGTATCCTTGGTATAATAAGAATATAAGTCATGATGAGATTGTTCGACAAAGAGAACAATATTTTTTCGAGGGAAAGCAACATGAATATTAAAAAATTATTTACAACAAATTTCTATAAAAATAATAATAGAGAATATAAGGAAAGAATAAAAAAGGATTATTTGATTAATCAAGAGTTTAGAGGTGGGGGATTAACTAAAGAATTTTTACATGGATATGAATGGAAATATATAAATTTATATCGAAAATTTCAAGCGAATCAAGATAATATTTGGGGAAAATGTTATCGATGGAAAATGAAGAAGCTGGAAAATAAGACAGGTTTTAGTTTTGAGGATAATATTACAATAGGAGATGGTCTTATAATAGGACACTGGGGAAAAATCGTTATTAACGGTCAAGTGCAGTTTGGAAATCAAATGTTTATAACACATGGTGTAACTGTGGGGAGAGACATTAGGGGGAAAAGAGCAGGTGTTCCAAAATTTGGAGATAGGGTGTGTATACGTACAAATTCAACAATTGTAGGTGGAATACAGATTGGAAATGATGTTTTAATAGCTCCTAATACATTTGTTAATTTTGATGTTCCGGATCATTCGATTGTTATTGGAAATCCTGCAAAAATTCATCATAGAGACAATGCTACGGAAGGACATATCCCTAATATAACTTTCTAAAATAGTAAGGAGTATATTATGGACTTGACGAATATTTAGTGGTATAGTACCATGGGACTATAAAGCGTATTTTAAAGGAGGGTAACTAATGAGAAAATGTAAATTAATTATTGAAAAAATAATTGCAAGCTTTATTCTGTGTGGCTGCTTGTTATTGGAATCAACTGCGCTGGTTAGTGCAAGTGAGTGTGGACTGTACGGTGTTCAGATTTTACATCTTGTCAGTCAACCTATTAACTGTAGCGTATCAGTAGGGAGTCAGGCAAGATTTGCGGTAAAGGCAGAGGGAACCGGACTTAAATACCAGTGGCAGGTAAAATTCCCTAACGAGAGCTGGAAGAATTCAGGCTCAACAACAGCAACAACGGCAACATACAGCTTCACGACAGAGGGAAAGCATAATGGAATGCTTGTGCGCTGCATAGTAAAGGATGCAAGTGGAAATAGCATAATAAGCTCTGAAGTAAAGGCGAATATAATATCTGTTGAGGATTGGGAGCTTCCAATTATGTAATTTAATATTAAAATCAAAATAGAACTTTATACGAGTAATCAAACTTTTTGTGGGGTTGCCAAAGTTTATGAGGGTCAGTCGTGAGGGGCTGGCCCTTTTAGAATGCCAGTTTTTGAGGGGTTGAGGGTTTGGTTTGAGGGAGTGTGAGGGGAATTTGTAAACGTCAAACCACCCGCCTTGGATAACTAGCATTTTTGTGAGACACTCTAAAAAACACGAAAAAACTAATAGTTTTTTAGAGGAGGTAAACTATCATGGATTCACTCACCCATAATGTAAGGCGTGCTAACTGGTTAAATATTATAAATCAATGTCAGGAACGACCTGCAAACGTAACCGTCCGACAATGGCTGAAACACCAACGCAGGTGATAGCAGACAGCGACCACCATAACAGCAAGTGTTATATGTGGGTGCACCGTTCCGGAGAGTTTTATACCAGGCGTCCAATCGTGATATATGAATACCAGAAAGGTCGCAATCATCAAAAACCTCTGGATTTTTACAAAGATTATAAAGGAATCCTTGTAACGGATAGTTTGCAGCAATACCATTTGGTCGACAAAAAGCTTGCAGACGTAACAAACGCAAACTGTTGGGCGCATGCAAGGCGTGATTTTGCGGATGCGGTTAAGGCTGCAGATAAAAAAGATCCATCGTCTGTAAGACAATCGGCTGCATACCAGGCTTTGCAGAAGATCGCCGAGTTTTATAATGCTGATACCGGGTTAAAAGGGCTCTCATCAAAGGAACGTCTTCAAAAACGGCAGGAACTGATCAAGCCGATGGTTGAAGAATTTTTTGCGTGGGTAAAACAGCAGGTAAGCGATTGTACAGTACCTCCAAAATCAAAAACAGGACAGGGACTTAATTTCGTAATCAATCAGGAAAAATACCTAAGGGTATTTCTCGAAGATGGTGATATTCCACAATACTGCAAAAGGAGCCTCTGCCAGCGCAATGGTATATAGAATTTCTGAAACCGCAAAGCTGAATAATCTGCGACCGTATTATTACTTTAAATATATCCTTACAGAGTTGCCTAAACTCTGTGATGAAAGAGGAAATATAGATCCTACAAAATTGGATTATCTCATGCCATGGTCAGAAAGCCTTCCGGATGAATGCCGGAAACCACGCCGCTCATAATAGGCGGCGTTGATTTTAACAACCTGCGTATGATTTAACGTTTACGTTTGAGTAGTTAATTAGTGGTTGAATAAGTAAAGTCAGGGTGGACATGAGTTTACTCTGTTTTTTATATAAAATTTATATTTTACTTTCATATTATTGTAAATAGTGGTAATCTGTTATTAGTACTAAAGGCGTATGATATTGTATTTTTAAAGGAGCGTTGATATGACAAAACATGTATTAAAGAGAATGATAGGAGTTGTCCTTTGCTTATGTCTATTGCTTCAATTACTGCCCCAGGCTCAAAATGTACTTGCAGCATCTAGTAAGGTTGAGACGGCGCTGGACTGGGCACAGAAAATTGCAGATGATAATAGTCATGGGTATTCACAACAACATAGAAATGGACCAGATTATGATTGTTCTTCATATGTGAGTACTGCACTTGTAAAAGCCGGATTAAATGATAATGGTAGTCTTACAACTTATACTATGAAGAAGTATTTGTGCTCAAAAGGATTTACATGGATTCCTTGGAGCTCAATTGGAGGTCAGAGTGGTTTAAAAAGAGGTGATATTCTATTAGATGAAGATACACATACGGAATTCTATATTGGAAATGGAAAGATGATTGGAGCCCATAGGGATTATGGATATCCAGCAACGGGAGATCAAACTGGAAAAGAAATATCTGTTCAAAATTTTTATAATAATCAATATGGTATTTCATGGAACGGAGTATTACGATATGAGGAAACAAATCCTGTCACAACTACACCATCCATCTGGAAAAACAGTGACAGCTATACGGTAGGAAATTCGGCAACACTAACCTGGAACAGTGTAGATAATGCAACAGGATATTGGTTTTCAGTCTGGTATAAGGGGGAACAAATTGTTACAACTCAGGTTTCAGGAAGCTCGGAGTATACATTAAATAATCTGGGAGAGGGAGAGTATACTGCCTATATAACGGCTTATAATGATAGCAGCAGTAAGCAGGGCTCTGTGACCTTTAGGGTAAATTATGTTTCTGGTGAGCAGACGATTCCAAATGGTAGGTATCAGATTTGCTCTGCTTTGGACAATTCATCTGTTATATCTATTTCAGGCGCATCAACGGATGATGAGGCAAATGTATTGTTATATGCAAACGAGAGACACGATAATCAGTATTTTGATTTTGAATATTTGGGAGATGGATATTATAAAATAACTGCAAAACATAGCGGAAAGGTACTGGATGTTTATTGGGAAAAGATGGAAGCAGGAGCAAACGTTCAGCAGTACTATTGGAATAATGGTGATAATCAGCAGTGGGTAGTAAAAGATGCAGGTGATGGATATTTTTACATTATATCAAAATCGAATAGTTTGTATATGGATGTGTATGGAGGTGTAGCGTCGAATGATGTCAATATTGATACATATACGGGACATGGAGGAACCAGCGAAAAATGGAAACTGATTCCAGCAGGTGAGCAGTCTGTTGCTGATGGAAAATATCAGATATGTACTGCTTTGGACGATTCAAGTGTTATTTCAATTTCTGAAGCATCAAAAGATGCATGTGCTAATGCATTGCTTTATGCAAATGAAAATCATAAGAACCAGGTGTTTAATTTTGAATATCAAGGGGATGGATATTATAAAATCATCGCAAGACACAGTGGAATGGTGCTTGATGTTTATAATTCAGAACAGTCAAGTGGTGCGAATGTAGAACAGTATCCTTGGAAAAACTGTGATAATCAGAAATGGGTTGTTAAGCCTGCTGGAGATGGATATTATTATATCGTTTCAAAAGGAAATGGATTATATCTGGATGTGTACGGCGGAGTGGCTGTGAATGATGCCAATATAGATACATATTTTGGACATGGAGGAGCCAGTGAAAAATGGCGTTTAATACCTGTAAATGAACCAGAGAATCTGCTTACAGTAAAAGGATGTTCGGTATCATTGAAGGAAAACATAGGAGTTAACATGTATGCTTCCTTTTCAGATGATATATTAGAAGATGATGGGGCAAAAGTCAGATTTACATATGCCGATAATTCTTATATAGAAGTGCCTCTTTCAAATTATATGTCAACAACCTATAATAATGAGAATGTAAAGAAAATTACATTTGATACAGTACCTGCAAAATTGACTGAGAAAATCAAGGTAAGTGTAATAAAGAGTGACGATACTCAGACTAATATGTTTTCATTTTCAACAAGTGATTATTTGTATGCGCTTATAAATAGTACTGATAAATCAATTGATGCAAACCAGAAGAATATTGCCAAGGCTCTATTAAATTATGGGGCATATTCACAGATTTACTTCGGGGTAGACACAGCAGACCTGGCGAATAAAAAACTAACTGATAATACCGTAGAAAAGACAGATAGCGATACAGTGATTAAGTCTATTCAAGGTCAAGAAAATGGGCTGTTCAGTAACAAAGATTTTGAATATATAGGTTCATCACTGGTGTGTGATTCTAGTACTGATTTAAAACTGTATTTTGTCAATAAGAGCCGACTTACGATGAAGCAGATAGAAAATCAATATGATATATCTGTGGCAAACAAGAATACGCATGGATTTGATGTAGGAACGGATGGCAATATTTTATGGATTAAGGTAAAAGATTTAAGACCAAAAGAACTGGAGGAGATGTATTCAGTAAGAATTTTATCGGATGATGGTTCAGTTATTGTTGAAACAAGTCCGAGTGCATATATAAAAAAGGCATTGTTATCGGAAGATGTAAAATTGGAAAATTTATGTAAGGCCATGTGGGCTTATGGACAGGCTGCAAGGGAGTATGAAAAGTAGTGTTTAAGGAAGGAATTGCTTATGAAGAGAATATTTAGTGTATTAATGTCAATAGTGGTTGTTTTGAGCTGTGTTGTATTTATTATGCCACCAAACATAGTGTTAGCTGCAAATAATGCTGACGATATAGTTTCTATAGCAAGAGGAGAATTAGGAAGTACAAATTATAGTAAATATTATGGTGGAAATAAAGGTGCCTGGTGTGCAGATTTTGTCTCATGGTGTGCTCAGCAGGCTGGGGTTGACAGTATAGCCAAGAGTTCTTCTTGTTACAATATGTATATCGGTATGAAGAATAATGGTTGCCAAGAAGTTAGTTCTCCTCAAAAGGGGGATATTGTATTTTTCTATTGTACAAAATGCAGTTCAACAGCTGGAAAATGGTGTCATGTTGGAATTATGGAGGATTCCACATACTCTATTGAAGGAAACAGATGGAGTAATGGTGTATCAAAGGTAGAAAGAGGAAACTCATATTCTCATAATGGAGATTTAGGCTATAAGCACAGAGATGGAATTGTTAGAAAATATTTGAGACCTAAATATAGTTCTCCAAATCCCCCAACCTACTCCAACTTCTGGGTAGACCATTCCTTATTTGATACATCTGAGAATGTTTCATTTACAGTAGTTGCCTCAGGCGCAGATAATTATACTATTGGTATTGACAAAATTGGAGCTGGTCGTGTAGTTACGGAAGATTGTGAAAGTACATATACCATTGCTGCAAGCAGGCTTGGAACTGGAGAGTATAGTGCTTATATGACTGTAGCGAATAGTGCAGGATATGTTGATACTTATAGTGTTGAGTTTGTGATAGCGGAGAAATATAATCTTGGGGATAAGTTTTCAGCAAGAATTCAGAATGTAGGAACCGGAGGGTATGTAACAAATAAAAATAACAGTATAGTTGGCGCAGCGGAAAGTGGCAATAATGACCAAATATGGTATTTTAATAGACAGTCTGATGGTTCGTATACGGTTATGAGTCAGCTAAATGGCTTATATATGGATGTTTCGTATGTTGATAATCCACCGGCAGGTGCAGAAGTACATGCGTGGGAATTTACGGATAAATGGAATCAAAAATTTGATATTTTCTATTTGTATAACGCATTTTATATTAGACCGTCAAATACAAAGGTTATGGTTGTAGATATTGGTGGAGATAATGTAGCATGCTATGCTTTTCCAAAGAACTGGGGACCGCAGAAATTCAAGTTTGATATGGTTGGATTGGGAGATTACATACCATATGATTTGGGAGATGAGTTCTACGCGCAGATTCGTTGTCAGGGAACAAATCTGTATGTCACAAATAAGTGCGGAAATGTAGCAGGTTCTACGGCAACAGCTGATGGTAGTCAGATATGGAAATTTACGCGTCAATCCAATGGGGCATATGCCATTCAAAGTACTTTGGATGGATCATATATAGACGTTGAACATTCACATGATGCAAATGAGACCAATTTCCTTGCATGGAACGAGTATACAGGAAATCGAAACCAGCAGTTTTATTTTTATGAGATGGATAAAGCTTTTTATATAAAGCCTCTGATAAGCAGCACCCGTGTTATGGATATGGTGTCAGTTGAACCATACAATGTAGCTTTGTGGGATAAGGGAAACGACTGGGGACCGCAAAAGTTTGATGTGATAAAAGTCAGCCATAGTGATGACAACATGAGTAAACCGGTTGAGACGTCGTATTTTAAAGGACATAAATATGAGCTCTATAATGAATCAATGACCTGGGAGTCGGCTAAGCTCTTTTGTGAGAAAAAGGGTGGACATCTTGTTACTATTTCAGATGAGAAAGAGAATGAATTTGTTAATGGCATGAGATGCCGTAACCTATCAACTGATTATCAGCAGAGTATATGGCTTGGAGGTTCTGATACAGCAAATGAGGGAACATGGTCTTGGATTACAGGTGAACCGTTTACGTACAGTAACTGGGAACTAAATGAGCCTAATGGTGGAACCACGCAGAATTATCTTCAGATGTATTCATCAGGTAACTGGGATGATGTGCAGAATGAAGCTGGCAGATTTGTGGTATGTGAATATGATTCGGTACAACCAAAGCTGACACCTGTTGCCAGTTCGCTCAGTCTGAGTGATAATATTGGATTTAATATTTACATGCAGATATCCGATGATGTGCTGAGTGATGATGGTGCATTTATGATTATTACAAATTCGGATGGAAATGTAATTAAGAAGCCGATTTCATCATATGAGACAACAACATATCAAGACAAATCAGTAAAAAAGATAGTCAGTATGGTACCTGCAGCAAAGATGTCTGGAAAGCTTTCATTTAAAATTTTAAAATCAGATGGCACAGAAAGCGGTACTTATATATGTTCAGTTATGGATTACGCAAATGAAATGATTAAGAAAGCCGATACTGATGCTGAGTGTAAAAAGGCACTTCCTCTAGTAATGGCAATGCTGAACTATGGAGCCTATTCTCAGATATATTTCGGTGAGGACAAAACAAATCTTGCAAATGCCATATTAAAAGATGATAATACTGCAACGATAAAGAGTGAGGATATAATAAAATCTATAACATACAGTGAGCAGGGGCTTTTTAGCAATAAAGATTTAGAGTATATGGGCTCATCACTTATATGTGGATCAGATACCTCATTAAAGCTGTATTTTAACAATAAGAATAAGCTAACAGAGAAGCAGATAAAGGATAGATATGATATCAGCACACTTGACAAAAACAAGCATGATTATGATACCGGTGTTGACGGAAGCATTTTCTGGATAAAAATAAAAGGGATAAAACCCGCAGAACTCGGTAATGTTTATGGAGTAAACCTGGTATCTGAGGATGGTTCAGTTATTGTGGAGACGAGTCCATATGTGTATGTGAAAAAGGCATTGGGGGCTGGTGATAGCAGGCTGCAGAATCTGTGCAAAGCAATGTGGGCTTATGGACAGGCTGCAAAAGAGTATTTATAGGAAATATATTGAAGGTGAGTTGAATGTCTAGAATGAGAAATAATTATTTGAAAATAGTATCAATTTTGTTAGCATTATTGATGATAGTCCAAATAATGCCATCGACAGAGGTTTGGGCTGTATCAGAATCACAGTTTGATAGCAAAATGAGTGAATTAAAGGGACAGTATCCTAATTATTCATGTTGGAATGATAGATTTGATAATGGAAGCGAATGCTGGGGATTTGCAAATATGCTGGGATATAAAGTTTTTGGAACAAAACCATCAACTTGGAAAAAGGTGTACAGCATAAATAATGTAAAAAAAGGTGATTTGATTCAATACGGAAGCACGAATGGTAGTGGTCATACCATTTTTGTAACAAGTGTTTCAGGCGATACGATTACATTTGTTGACTGTAATGGTAACGGAAATTATAGTGGCGCAAATAAGGTGCGTCACAATGGCGTGTTATGGGGAAATACTATAAAAAAGGGAAATAAGATGTATGGGAGAATTAACTTTAGCTATATATGTGTTTCGCCTGGTTTTGATAATCCAAATCCTGTCACAACTACGCCATCCATCTGGAAAAACAGTGATAGCTATACGGTAGGAAATTCGGCAACACTAACATGGAACAGTGTAGATAATGCAACAGGATATTGGTTTTCAGTCTGGTATAAGGGGGAACAAATTGTTACAACTCAGGTTTCAGGAAGCTCGGAGTATACATTAAATAATCTGGGAGAGGGAGAGTATACTGCTTTCATAACCGCTTATAATGATATCAGCAGTAAGCAGGGCTCTGTGACCTTTAGGGTAAATTATCTTGATATAGGTACAAATTTTATAGCTAACATAATTAAAGTTGATTCATGGAGTCATGTGGTTAATGATAATACAAATGCCTGCATAGGTAAGGAAGAGGGAAATGCAAATGAGTATTATGAATTTACAAGACAGAGTGATGGCGCATATATAATTAAATCACTTGAGGATGGAAAATATCTCGAGGTTTCTGATGGTGGAAATAAAAATGGTCAGAATGTGGGCTTTGGCGATTATACAGGAGAAAATAACCAAAGATGGTATATAAAGAATGGCTCTAGTGGAAAAATATTAATTCCTAAAAACGCAACAGAATCATGCCTAGATATATCTAATAATGGCTCAGCAGTAGGAACAAATGCACAAATATGGGCTCAGGCGGGAGTGGCAGCCCAGGAATTTAGTATATATACACAGTCGAATATTCCAAACTTCATTAATTTTGGAGATGATTTTTACGCAAATATAATCAAAGCAAGTACATGGAGTACTCTTGTAAATAAGAATCCTAATTTGGAAGTTGGTGGAGAGGGGGAAGCAGAAGGAAGCGATATATGGCATTTCAGACGAATGAAAGATGGTACATATATCATACAGTCTCTATTTGATGGAAAATATCTTGATGTTGAGAAATTTAGCGATCAAAAAGGAGCTAACGTATATTGCTATGATTATACAGGTGATAGTAATCAGAGATGGTATTTGACCTTGGGAAAAAATGGAAAGGTCTTAATTCCAAAGAATGCTACTAGATTATGTTTAGATGTTTCTAATGATGGTTCGGACGCTGGTACTAATGCACAGCTGTGGGAGCCAAACGGAACTACTGCTCAGGAGTCTAATGTTTATAAAGAGGACACAATAAAGTTAGGCACGGCAAATGTTACTTTATCAAATAATAACTATATATATGATGGCAAAGAGAAGAAACCGGATGTAACAGTAAAATATGGATATGCTACGTTACAACAAGGCACAGATTATACGGTGGAGTATTCAAATAACGTAAAAGCAGGTACAGCTACCGTTACAATAAAAGGCACCGGAATATATTCAGGTACGGTTTCTAAAAACTTTGAAATAAAGGAAGCTTTATATACGGTGTATGGATATCAGGTTGTTATCAATGGAAATTTCGATTTGAAATATTATATTGATTTGTCAAAAGAAGCTGCAAATGATACAGATGCGTATATTGAGTTTAAAGTCGGTGATAGAGTACAAAAGGTAAAACAGAGAGAAACATCGAATGGACACTATGTTTATACATGTGAAGTGCCTGTAGCTCAGATTGGTGACAAAGTGACGGCAACATTACATTATAAGGATAAATTATATGCTCTTTCACAGTATTCGGTCAAAGATTATCTGAATACTATAGTTCAAAACAAAGATAAAAAAGAAGAGTATGGCAAGGCTGGAGACATTGCATCAGCCATACTGAATTATGGGGCAAGGGCACAGATATATTTTGGATATAAGACAGATTCATTAGTTAACAGTGCTTTATCGGATGCTGAGATAAAAAAAGTGGATTCTATTTTGGCACAGGATATTAAGAATGCTATAACCAATAAGGAAAGCGGCAACCTTGAAAACGATGATTTCAAATACTATGGAGATTCATTAGTATGCAAGTCCGATACAGGAATGAAACTGTATTTTGAAAATAAAAATAGTCTTTCTCTTAAAGAGATTGAGAAGAAATATGATATTTCGGTTAAAGATTGTAAGAAGCAGGTTAGTAAATCCATAAACGGAAATATGATTTGTATTACTATTAATGACTTAAATGCTACTGAACTGGATGATAATTTTGTGGTGCAGATAACGAATAAGCAAAACAGCAGTCAGAGTATGTCTGTTTCAATAAGCCCGTATATGTATATAAAGAAATCTATGGATTCAAGAAATGCAAAGCTTATAAATCTCAGCAAAGCGATGTATTGGTATAGTCAGAAGGCTATGGAGTATTCAATGACAGAAAATAGATAAGTTTTATAATTATCTTTTCGAATTAATAGATTTAAGGAATACAGTTGCAGCAATTGCTTGGGAAATTGAATAATAACACTAGGAGATAGAGGACAGAGATGTCCTCTATCTTAATTTATATTGCATTGTTTAAAGAAAAATAGTAATATAGAACTATAAGGAAAGAAGTGCATAAAAATGGATGTTATTCTAAGTCAATTTTGATAATATGAGGAGGACCAAAAATATGAAAAGAAAATTTAAAGTTTTATCTGTTATATTGGCAATGACATTATTTATTACGTCTTATTGTATATTTCGTTGCAAATGAACCGCTTGCACGGAGACTGAGCCAATGTAATATTTTGTTAATCATCAGACTTCTGCCTGTTGATTATATACCAACTGAATAATTAATCTACGGATTCATCAGGAATGGAGATTCCATGATCTACAAGTAATTGCTCCAGCTGAGCAACACGTTTTCGTAGAGAAGTCAACTCCAGCTGATTGCAATGGCATAATTCATCGGCTTCCTCAAGCTCATACCGCGTGACCTTATAATCAGTCCATTTGAGATACTGATGGTTAGTTGTAAAATTTCTGGAAGTTCACATGTCTGCTATTTTTTCTAAGACTGTAAAATGAAGGCGTGTACTCAATAGAATATAGAATTTTACAAAAAATGTAAAATAACGACAAAAAACATTGACTATTGAGGTGACAAACTATAAACAGTCAAGAGAATTTTGAAATTTTTTAAATTGTTAA
>ERZ791574.739-NODE-739-length-21721-cov-2.381012_pt1 | contig 21721 bp, 8 predicted proteins | sample MGYA00433098_ERZ791574 | MGnify/ENA primary metagenome ERZ791574 (study PRJEB30046, sample SAMN00791933) | human gut metagenome | study: EMG produced TPA metagenomics assembly of the A metagenome-wide association study of gut microbiota in type 2... | reverse complement strand
ACCGTTCTGCCGGATGAGACAAACGAGGTGACGGTGATGAAGTTGAATACTACTGATTTCAACCACGAACTGATCAGTAACGGCAAACTGTCAGCCCGAAACTTTGTCGACCTAAAATTCGAATCGGCAGAACCGATCGCCAAGATATATGTGAAGAACGGCGATCGCGTGACGAAAGGGCAAAAGCTCGCAGAACTCTCAACCTTCCGCCTTGCCAACAAGACAGCGCAAGCCAAAGATGCACTCGAACGCGCCAAACTGGAACTGCAAGACGTACTGATCGGACAGGGCTACAAACTGGAAGATTCTACAAAAGTACCGCCCGCAACCATGCAGTTAGTCAAGGTAAAAAGCGGGTATGACCAGGCACTGATCTCTTGGCAGCTTGCCAAATACGAACAACGAAACGCAGTCCTGACCGCCCCTTTCGACGGTGTCGTCGCTAACCTGTTCGCCAAACAGTTCAACACGGCTTCTACCTCCGATGTTTTCTGTTCCATTATCGATACCCGCACATTGGAAGCCGCTTTCACAGTTTTGGAAAGCGAACTGCCGCTTATCAAAACAGGCGATCGTGTAGAGGTAGCTCCTTTTGCCTTGTCCGATGTCACGGCTGACGGCCGTATATCCGAAATAAACCCGCTGGTAGACAAAGACGGGATGGTACAGGTGAAAGCTGCCGTAAACGATAAAGGTAAGTTGTTCGAAGGGATGAATGTACGAGTAAGTATCCATCGTTCGCTGGGTAAACAGTTGGTCGTTCCCAAAAGCGCTGTCGTACTCCGTTCCGGCAAACAGGTTGTATTCACATTAACGGAAGACAAAGCATACTGGAACTATGTACATACAGGGTTGGAAAATGCCGACAGCTATACGATCATTGACGGACTGAAAGAAGGGGATATCGTGATTACAAGCGGTAACATTAACCTGGCTCACGAAGCACCGGTCAAAGTAATTGACAATTGAAAATGGACAATTGACAATTCAGAAATCATAATTTATAAATCATAAATCATAGTTCTAATACATGATAAAGTTTCTACTACAACGCCCTATCGCGGTATTGATGGCTTTTACGGCTTGCTTTATCGTGGGACTGGTTACTTACTTCACCATTCCGGTGTCGTTGCTGCCTGATATTGCAATTCCGGAGATCACCGTACAGGTATCCGGCCAGAACACTTCGGCACGCGAATTGGAAAACACAGTAGTAAAAACCATCCGCCAGCAATTAATGCAGGTTGCCAGTTTACGCGACATCCACAGTGAAACACGCGACGGTGCTGCCATCATACGCCTAAACTTCGATTTCGGAACGAATACGGATCTGGCTTTTATCGAAGTCAACGAAAAGATAGACGCAGCTATGAACTACCTGCCACGTGAAGTAGAACGCCCACGGGTAATCAAAGCCAGTGCCACTGATATTCCCGTATTCTGCTTGAATCTGACATTGAAAAGCGACAGCGCTTACAGTGAAATAAACGAAGGATCGTTCCTCGACCTTTGCCAGTTTGCCGAAACGGTGATCAAACGTCGTATCGAACAGTTGCCCGAAGTGGCAATGGTAGATGTGACCGGAATTCTGAAACGGCAGTTACAGATTGTTCCGGACATGAAGTTGCTGAAAATGTCGGAGATCACACTTGACGATCTGGAAGCCGCACTGACATCTAACAATATAGAACCGGGTAGCATGACCGTACGTGACGGCTATTACGAGTACAATATCAAGTTCTCGACACTGCTGCGCACACCGGAAGATGTCGAGAATATTTATATCAGGAAAAATAACCATATTTTTCAACTGAAAGATTTGGCACGCATCTCCGTCGTGCCGGAGAAAGAGACCGGAGCTTCCCTTTCCAACGGGAAACGGGCGGTAACGCTGGCTGTAATCAAGCAGGCGGATGAAAATATGGATAACATGAAAGAGGCATTGGCAGAAGTGACGGATTACTTTGCTTCCGTCTATCCGGATATCGATTTCAGTGTCAGCCGCAACCAGACGGAATTGCTGGATTATACCATCTCGAACCTGAAACAAAACCTGTCGTTGGGTTTCCTTTTCATCTGTATCGTCGCCATCCTTTTCTTAGGGGATATCAAGAGCCCGGCAGTGATCGGGTTAAGTATGGTGGTGAGCCTGATCATCAGTTTCCTTTTTTTCTACCTCTGCAAGATGTCGCTGAATATCATCTCCATCTCCGGGTTGATCCTGGCTTTGGGTATGATGATCGACAGTTCGATCATCGTAACGGAAAACATTACCCAATACAGGACACGAGGAGACTCGCTGGAAGAGGCTTGCAATAAAGGGACGACCGAAGTAATTACTCCGATGCTGAGTTCCACTTTTACGACAATTGCCGTCTTCGTTCCGCTTGTGTTCATGAGCGGAATAGCAGGAGCGATCTTCTTCGACCAAGCCTTTGCCGTCACCGTCGGTCTGATGGTTTCCTATTTCACGGGAATCATGCTGCTGCCGGTACTCTACAAACTGGTATACAGTATTCCGGACATCAAACATAAGGGTTTCAATATGCGAATCAACAATCTGGTAAAAGAGCATACATTGGACCGCTTCTATGATACCGGAGTGGATTTTGTGTTCCGTCACAAAACAGCAAGCCTGATTTTCATTGCCATTACGCTCCCGCTTTGCGCCTTTCTGTTCTACGAAATACCGAAAAGCCGTATGCCGGAGATAGACCAGAACGAACTGATCGCTCATGTGGAATGGAACGAAAACATCCATATCGATGAAAACCAGAGCCGTGTCAGCCAGTTATTCGCCTCTATCGACAATCAGGTACAAGAACACACGGCCTATGTCGGGCAGCAGCAATTCCTGTTGAACCGGGATCGCGAGATGTCGGTTTCCGAAAGCGAGTTATATTTCAAGACGGAGAAACCAACCGGAATCGCTCCTTTGCAAAAATCGGTGGAAAAATGGATCAAAACGCATTACCCGATGGCAGTGATATCCTTCTCGCCTCCCGAAACAGTATTTGAAAAGCTGTTTGTGACAGGTGAAGCCGACATTGTCGCCGAATTGCACACCCGCAATAAATCTGAAGCACCGGAAGCCTCCGTCTTGAATAAAATAGAACAGCAAATCGAGGCGAAAACAGGACATACTCCTGTCGGTATCACCTTCGACAACCAATTAAATATCACAATAGACAGACAGAAACTTCTGCTTTATAACGTCGACTACAACGAAGTGTACCGGTTGCTGAAAACGGCATTCAAAGAGAATGAAGTAGCAACGCTCCGCTCCTACCAACAATATCTGCCAATCGCATTGGCCGGGGAAGAACAAACGGTTAACGAGGTCTTACAGAAAACATTGGTAAACACTGTTCCTGACACGGAAGGCAACGTACGATATATCCCGCTGCAATCGCTGGTGCGTGTCACTCCGGGAGAGGACTTGAAAACGATCACGGCAGGAAAGAACGGAGAATACATTCCATTCAGTTTCTATGATATAGACAATGCCGAACAGTTGATGGAAAATGTAAAAAAAGAAATCGATACTGACTGGGATATCGATTTTTCAGGAAGTTTCTTTTCCAACCGGCAGATGCTGAACGAGCTGGTCGTGATTTTGTTCATTTCGATCCTGCTGATGTATTTCATCCTGGCAGCCCAGTTTGAAAGTTTCCTGCAGCCGCTCATCGTGCTGCTTGAAATTCCGATCGATGTGGCAGCCTCCTTGCTGGTGCTCTGGATATGCGGCCATACCATGAACCTGATGAGTGCCATCGGTATCGTCGTGACCTGCGGTATCATCATCAACGACTCCATCCTGAAACTGGATGCTATCAACGAACTACGCAAAGAAGGGGTTCCTCTTATGGAAGCCATACATGAAGCCGGACGGCGGCGCCTGCGTCCTATCATCATGACATCATTAACGACAATATTCGGAATGGTTCCGCTGCTTTTCACATTCGATATGGGCAGCGAACTGCAAAAGCCGCTTTCCATCGCCATGATCTCGGCCATGCTGATCGGTACGGCAGTCAGCCTTTTTGTCATACCACTGATATACTGGTTCATTTATCGCAAACATGAGGTTGGTAATTTGAATGTTGAAAATTGAAAATTGGAAGTTATGGACAGGAAATTCATTTATAGATATGTCATCACGTTGTTGATGCTTGCATGCGTATTCGGAGGAAAAGCGCAGCTCACACTGACGCTGGAACGAACTATCACACTGGCGGCCGACAGTTCGCTGGACGCTTTCCGATACAAAAATATGTATCTGGCCGGCTACTGGGAATACCGGACTTACAAGGCCGGCCGTCTGCCAAGCCTTACCCTAAATCTGACGCCGGCACAATACCGCCGTTATTTTACCCAACGATATGACTCGGAGGCTGATATCGACGTATATAGAAAACAACAATCGTTTTATGCGGGCGGGCAATTGGAGATCGAACAGAATTTCGACCTCTTAGGCGGTACATTCTATTTGGATACAGACTTGGATTATATGCGCTATTTCGGCGACCAAACTTATAACCAGTTCTCATCGGTTCCGATCCGCCTCGGCTACCAGCAAGACTTATTGGGGTATAACGCTTTTAAATGGGAACGGAAAATCGAACCGTTGAAATACGAGAAGGTCAAGAAAGAACTATTATATAATGTAGAGCAAATGAGCGAGCAAGCAACGACCTATTTCTTCGCTCTGGCAATGGCACAGGTGGAATATGATCTGGCCAAGGAAAATATCGCCACGACCGACACACTGTACCGGACAGGGCAGGAACGGCATAAGATAGCTTCTATCAGCCAAGCGGATTTGCTGACACTGAAATTGGATGCCGTAAACGCACGCAACACATTGAAAAATGCGGAAATCGCCCTAAAACGTGCCATGTTCAGCCTCGCCTCTTACTTGAACTTCGACAAGAATACAGAAATACGCCTGCGCCTCCCAAGCCGCCCGCGCAATATGGAAATCTCGGTCGACAAAGCACTCGAATTGGCACGTGCAAACAACCCGACCTTTCTGGAGTTGCGCCAGCAAATATTAGAAGCCCAGCAGCAGGTAGACAAAACCAAGAAAGAAGCGATGTTCAACGCCCAGATCAATGCCAGCGTCGGATTCAACCAAGTGTCCAAGAACATACAGGACGCCTACAAAAATCTGCAACAGCAGGAAATCGTCTCTTTGTCTGTTTCGATCCCGTTGGTAGACTGGGGCGTACGAAAAGGGAAGCATAATATTGCCAAGAACAACCTGCTTGTCACCGAAACATCCGCCAAACAAAAAGAATTGACAGTAGAAGAAGACGTGATTATGACAGTCGGCGACTTCAATATCCAGCAAGCCCTGATTGGGAGTGCCGAAGAAGCGGTAGACCTGGCAGAAACAGCCTACAGCGAAACCAAGCAACGCTTCATGATCGGAAAAGCGGATATCAACAGTCTTACTCTGTCGCTGAACCGCCAACAGGAAGCGCAGCGGAACTATATTTCGGCTTTACAGAACTACTGGCTGAGCTATTATAAGATCCGAAAACTGACGTTGCACGATTTCGAAACGGGAGTTTCCCTTTCGAACGAGTTCGAATATAAATACGGATTGTAACAAAAAATGAATAATGAGTGCATCTCCTAAAATATCCTCTTTCACCATCATCGTCACCTTCCTTTGCGTGGCGCTGGCAGGGATTGCCTTTATACCGCTGCTGCCGATCAAGCTGTCGCCGTCACGCACGCTGCCACAGTTGACTATCAGCTATAACATGCCGGGCAATTCGGCACGCGTGATAGAGATGGAAGTGACCTCGCGGCTCGAAGCGATGTTGGCACGCATCAAGGGGATCAAGGAGATCAATTCCACTTCCGGCAACGGATGGGGATATGTCACGCTCGAGCTGGACAAGCATACCAATATCGATGCCGCCCGTTTCGAAGCGTCTACCATCATCCGACAGACATGGCCCAGCCTACCGAACGGACTGAGCTATCCAGTCCTGGAAATGAGCCGGCCGGACGACAAGGAAGTACGGCCTTTCATGAGCTACACACTGAATGCGGCAGCCACACCCATATTCATACAACGCTTTGCCGAAGACCAGATAAAACCTCGCCTAAGCGGGATTCCCGGCATCTACCGCATCGATGTCAGCGGTGCCACCCCGATGGAATGGCGACTGGAATATGATAGCCGTCAGCTGGCAACGTTAGGTATCAGCATCCCGGATATACAGAAAGCGATCAGCCAGTATTATCAAAAAGAATTCTTAGGAACCGGAAACGTGGAAACCCAGTTGGCGACTTCGTGCAAAGGAGGACAAAGTAGCCAGTGGATACGTCTCGCTTTGGTTCCTGAAAACGAAACAGACGGATTCAACCCATCGCTTATAACCGTCCTGAACAAAGACGGCAAGCTGATCCGCCTGGACCAACTGCTAAAAGTCACCCGTCAGGAAGAGGCTCCACAGAGTTATTACCGTATCAACGGCTTGAATTCCATCTATCTGTCCATCCGCGCCGAGGAGACGGCGAACCAGCTGGAACTTGCCAAACGGGTAAGAGCCGAAATGGAACATATCCGTACCTTGCTTCCCCCCGGTTATGAAATACATACCAGCTATGACGCGACCGAATTCATTCAGGACGAACTGAACAAGATTTATGTTCGCACGGGGCTTACCGTCCTGATCCTACTGATGTTTGTTTTGCTGATCACACGCGAGATAAAATATCTGTTACTGATCATCATCAGCCTTTCGATCAACCTCAGTATTGCTGTCATCCTTTATTATCTGTCAGGACTGGAAATGCAGCTTTATTCGTTGGCAGGCGTCACAATCTCACTCAGCCTGGTGATCGACAACACGATCGTCATGACGGAACATATCCGGAACCGACATAACCGAAAGGCAATCCTATCCATATTGGCAGCCACTTTGACAACGATAGGTGCACTGGTCATTATCTTTTTCTTAGATGAAAAGATACGCCTCAATCTGCAGGATTTTGCGGCTGTCGTCATCATCAATTTAGGAGTCTCCCTATTGATCGCGCTTTTCCTGGTTCCCGCCCTAATCGATAAGATGAATTTGGAATGGAAAAAAAGCGGGAAAAAGAACATATCCGGAGAAGAGACCGAGTATACATGGAAAAGCCGGATCAGAAAAAGAACGAACCGCTTTCTCAAACGTTTCCCTGTCTACTACAACCGGTACTATCAATGTCAGATCGATTTCCTTTGCGGATGGAAGAAATTGGCATGTTTCATTTTACTGTTAGCATTCGGCATCCCGGTTTTCCTGTTACCGGAAAAAATCGAATACGACACGAAAGACAAAAAGAAGGTCTACACGGCAACAGACACCCTGCTAATCGATACATATAATAAATTCGCCTCCAACGAGACGTACAAGGAGAAGATCAAACCCATCGTCGATAAGGCATTGGGCGGGACCCTACGCCTGTTCGTACAAAAAGTTTATGAAGGAAGTTACTTCACCCGCAACGAAGAAACGATCCTGTCTGTCAGCGCATCGCTCCCGAACGGGACGACCTTGCCACAAATGAATACCTTGATGAGCCGGATGGAAGCCTATCTCAGCACCTTCAAAGAAATACGACAGTTCCAAACAAACGTCTACAGCGCACGCCAGGCCGGTATCCGCATCTATTTTACGAAAGAGAGTGAACGGAGCGGTTTCCCGTACACATTGAAAAGCAAAATCATCAGCAAAGCACTTGAATTGGGGGGGGGGAGCTGGCAAGTCTACGGTTTGCAGGACCAGGGATTCAGCAACGATGTACGCGAAGGAGCCGGTTCTTTCCGTATCGTGATGTATGGTTACAACTACGACGAGCTGTACGAATGGGCCGAACAGCTGAAAGCCAAGTTGCTCACCCACCGCCGCATCAAGGAAGTGCTGATCAATTCAGAATTCTCGTGGTGGAAAGACGATTACCAGGAGTTCTACTTCAACCTCAACAAAGCCCGGCTGACCCAGGAGGACATACAGCCGATCGACCTGTTCGCCTCCATCAATCCCGTTTTCGGAAAGGACATTTATACCGGGACGATCGTCGTCAACGAAGAGACAGAGAAACTGAAACTCTCCTCCCGCCAGTCACAGGAATACGATGTGTGGAGCATGCAGTATGTTCCACAAACTATTGACGGCAAGCCCTACAAGTTAGCAGAACTTGCAAGTGTCGAAAAAGGACAGATGCCGCAGAAGGTTTGCAAAGTAAACCAACAATACCGCCTCTGTCTGCAATACGAATATATCGGGGCTTCCAATCAAGGAAATAAGATACAGGAACGCGACCTGAAGGAAATCAATGCCATACTGCCGATGGGTTATACCGCCAAGTCGGAAAGCGCTTACTGGTATTGGGACAAAAAGGACAATAAACAATATCTTCTGTTATTGCTGATCATCGTCATTATCTTCTTTACCACCAGTATCCTGTTCAATTCGCTGAAACAGCCCTTGGCCGTTATCTTTGTAATACCGATCTCTTACATTGGCGTATTCCTCACGTTCTATTGGTTCAAATTGAATTTCGACCAAGGAGGATTTGCCTCCTTCGTCCTGTTGTGCGGCATAACCGTTAACGCAAGCATCTACATTTTGAATGAATACAACCAAATCCGGCAACGCAAACCGTTGATGTCGCCCTACAAGGCATATCTGAAAGCCTGGAATGCTAAGATCACGCCCATTTTCCTCACAGTCGTTTCGACCATCTTAGGCTTCATCCCATTCATGTTAGGTCCGGATAAGGAAGCGTTTTGGTTCCCGCTGGCCGCCGGCACCATCGGCGGGCTTGCCATGTCTATCTTAGGAATCTTCCTCTATTTACCTCTTTTCACATTAAAAAAACAACCCTAACCTTAACTTTCCCCTTTCAAATAAGGATTACCGTTTATCATCAAAATATTTTGTATGCCAGCCGTTTGCATATTGTCAACAAAATGTCAACTCTAACATTCACCCTCCAATAAAGCAAAATATACTTTTACGACCTCTTTAGACCTGTTCAAATCTTTCCTCTCAAAAGGAAAACACACTGGCTTCTCTTTCTGTTTAAATAGGGTATACTTGCATCGGTCCATTTCTTTGCCATCCATTTGGCAATGCCTGACAGATAAGTTGTGAGAAGGTCTCTGCCTCTCAACCCTCAGAAAGCAGAGTTTTTTCACATTTTAATAAATATAATTATGAATAATTTTTTTAGTTATCTAAGATTACTTTTACTCGCAACGAGTGGAATGTTACTATTGTGTATAATCTTCGCCATGAATCCGGAATTAGCAGACGGCACGCTGTCCGGAAAAATTTGCTGGTTTCATTTCACATCTCTATTGTTAGCCGGTGGGGTTCTACTTATGGAATTCACAACAAAGAAAAGCCGTTTTATCTTTTCATTACCGGATGCCTTATTATTACTTCTGTTCGGTATCGTATTGGTTTCTTACGACAAAGACGAGAATCTTCAGCCGGAACGTTTCCTTTTCATCGCTCAGCTGGTTGCTCTCTGGTTTATGCTCAGAGGTGCTTTACAGGCGCATCAGGAATTACGACCGTTTTTCATTACGATCATCATATTTACCGGAATCGTTCCGACCATCTGGGGGATCAGCCATACCATCAATCCTGCTCCCATCACCCATCCTGTCTTCAGGCTGCTTGAAACATCGCTGAAACCAGAGCCTTTCTATGGCTATATCGCAGTCATTTTTCCAGTCTGTCTGAACACATTACTCCGTTTTAAGAATTGCGACAAGATCGCTTTGTGGAAATCCCGTACTTTCCTGTTCTATTTTTCCATTCTCGGATCTACTTTGATTATCACCACCTTAATATTCAAAACAGACCAACCCGTATGGCTTGCAGCCCTCCTTTCCGGAATCTGGGTTTGCTGGATGAGGCTGATCGGATGGAAACAGACGAAAGAAGCCATACAGAACCACATCCAGCTGTTTGCCATCTCTTCGATTATCCTGTTTGTTGCGATCACGGCAGTCATTTTGGTCGGGAATATCCAAAAAGCCCAGGCCGGAGATCGCCGGCTTTTGATCTGGAATATCACGACCCAGGCTATCATGGAACATCCGGTAACCGGCATAGGTATAGGCGGCTTTCCAGCCACATACGCAAAGGAACAATCTGCCTATTTCGAAACCGATACCGCTTCTTCCAAAGAAAAACAAACCGCAACCTGTCCCCTGTATGCATACAACGAATATCTGCAAATAGGACTTGAGTTAGGTATTACGGGGTTACTGTTCTTTATCTTCTGGCTCGCATTTTCCCTTTATTATGGGATCAGACACAGACAGATAGGAGCATCCGGCGGAATTCTGGCACTCGGAATCTTCGCCCTTTATTCCTATCCGCTCCAACTCCCGACCTACTGGGTTCTGCTCTTATTCCTGACCACCATATGTGTGACCAATCCGAAGCATAACAAGCAGCGAGCACAGAGGAGTATCCCGTATATCAGTGCCATCGCCGCCATTCTTACCTGCATTCTTTTCTACGGACAGAAAGATACCTACTATACCTATAGGGAATGGAAGACGCTTCAGGAATTATATCATAATCAGGAGTACGAACAAGCAGCCAGCCGGTATGCCGGTCTGTTTGTCCAGTTATACCACCGGACAGATTTTCTATATGAGGGAGCAGAATGTTTCTATAAGACCGGACAGCACGATATTGCCATCAAATGGTTGGACAGGGCATTAAAACTAAGTGCAGCCCCCGAACTATACTATGCAATTGCAAAAAACGAAAAGGCGATCAAGCAATACCAGAAAGCGGAAAGTTACCTGCTGGAAATCAGCCGGATTTTACCGGAACAGGGATATACCTACTTCCTACTCGCCAAATTGTATACAAACCCCTCTTTTTTACATCCGGACAAATTCCATAAAGCAGCCAAGAGGTTTCTCGCCTTCCAGCCCAGTACACAAAACAACATAACGAAGGAAATGAAAGAGGAAATACTGCAAATCATCAGGAACTGGAATTTCGGCAAATAACAAATAGGAATTGAAGCATACCGATATGCCCATTCAGCGGTATTGTCGTACCCCGGCATATCGGTACATTCATGTATTATTCCACAACCGGAACCAGCCGCACTTTCAATGTTTCCTTCCGACCGGCTTTCACATCAACATCAAAAACAATCCGGACAGAACCGGGATTCGGAGCATCGTAGCTATGCGACGGAACATTATCGACCACAGAGAAGGCGGCAGCCGAAGGACTGTCGATAATCACATGTAATTTCTTACCTTCTTTCGTCAATTCTATCGTGTGGGAATCGAGCAGCTTAGGAGTGGCGGAGGTGACCATCGTCCACCGGACAGAAGCTGGTTGGCCGGCAGCCTGCACCTGATCCGTTACCTGCAAATACCGTTCCTTCACAAGCACAACCTCGCGTGTCGCTTTCTTCAGATTACTACCGAACAAAGAAGTCATATCCAAGCTGGCTCCCAACCGTGCATCTTTCGTATAAGTAGCGAGAATCGGAACCGCTCCTTTTACCTGGTGCTTTTCTCCGTTTACCGTCAACGTATTATGCACAAAGTTATTATAGCGGAAGACATCCCAACGTTGCCCGTCCTGATCACCGTTCCACAGTCGTACGCCTTCCTTTTCCAGAGAATAATACTCCTGCATACCCAAATCCTGTGCCCAACGAACTCCCTGAGCTTCGAACACAAATGATCCGGCATCCATATGAGCATGGTTGGCCGAAGCCGTTCCTCCTTTTATCCCGACATAAAAACCTTCACCCTTATCCCATCCGGTACGGATCAGAGCTACAGGCACTTTTCCATGTCCGGTCCAGATTTTCGAGACAGGAGGCGTCACTTCCTTCATATCGAAGCGGGAACCATAGATCAAGATAATCGGCAGGAAACGCTCTTCTTCCGCAGTAAAATGCGTATCCTCGCGTGTCAGGAATATTTTTTCGTTCCAGAGCAAGGAAGGATCGCCTAATTTGGATGCATACCAGAACATGGCCGGAAAAGATTGAGTCGTTTCGCGTGCATCACTGAAATTGAAGGCAAGACCGGTCGTTCCCGCCATATACTGCATGAACCGGGCCGAAGACATAAAGCCCTCCACCGCACTCAGTCCTCCATCCGAACCGAGAGCCGATTCCAAAGCGGCGATTAGCATCACATTGAAACTCGTCCCATATCCCCAATAATTATACCCTTCCGGATAGTTGCCGTCAGGCGCGTACACTTTCATCGACAGAGGAACAGACGACATAGCCCGTTCAATAACAGCAGCCGCTTCTTTGCTGTCCGAATCCAAAAGGGCAAGGGCTCCATATACCAGCCCGGTATTGCAAACCTGGTTCCAGTTGTTTTCTGCTTTCAGGAACCAGTTATATTGTTTGTCGTTCGACGGAGCAAAACCTTTCTGAAGAATCGATTCACGTACCACTCTCCTTGTTTCCGGAGACAGCTTATCGAACAGCCAGTCATAACCGATCGCAACCGCCATCGTCATCTCGCCGACATCCAAGAAATGAGACGGGTTCCAGTCGCCGAAAGAGCAGACGGACACCATCTCCTGCTCGGCACGCAAGCGGTATTTATCTTCGCCGGTCATCCGGTATACAAACGAAAGGTCAAAAATACGTTTCAAAGCCTCACGGGAAACGGCCAACAGACGACGTCCCTCTTTCTTATATGTTAACGTCGGACAGACCAACAGCCGGTCGGCTTCTCCGACAATCTGCTTATAGACGCGCTGCATTTCGGGGTTATCTTTCAGGCTTTCTCGTATCTGCTGCTCCTCACCCTGCTTCATCAATAAGCGGGGATGGCCACTCACTCGGTTATAATCAAAAGTCTGGGCAACAAGATGGGTGCCGGCACATAAAAGGAGACAAATAAAAATGAGATAAAGTGTCTTATTCATAATATCAGAATTATTTGAATGATTGATGGGGATAAAGATAGGAAAATAAAATTATCTTCCGGACATTTCGGTCAACTTGAAAAGTATTTTTCAGAAAGAGGGCACCAACATCTCTTGCATGTTTGAAATATAAGCCTTATCTTTGCCGAAATTTTGAAGATAGAGTTTCATGACACAGAAAGCACATAAGGATAATCCAGCGTACTTTTCCGGTTATATGTCGGACAATGAAGCTCATTTTTTTATTTTAAAGGATTATCATTTGGTTATATAGGATGCGTTAGTTATTTTTACTAACGCATTTTTTTTGCACCTTGTGATCTCGTAAGGCAATTATAACATTCTATAAAATCAATAAATTAAACAACCCAAATTACTATGTCGAAAAGTGGTATCAAAAAGGTGATTGTTCTGGGCTCGGGTGCCCTGAAGATCGGACAAGCCGGAGAATTTGACTACTCTGGTTCACAAGCACTGAAGGCGCTGAAAGAAGAAGGAATCAGCACCGTATTGCTCAATCCGAACATTGCAACCATTCAAACATCAGAAGGGGTAGCCGACAAGGTGTATTTCCTGCCGATCACTCCTTACTTTGTTGAAGAAGTGATCAAAAAAGAACAACCGGACGGTATCCTGCTGGCTTTTGGCGGACAGACTGCTTTGAACTGCGGAACCGAACTGTATACCAGCGGAACACTGGCCAAATATGGTGTAAAGGTACTGGGAACTTCGGTCGAAGCGATCATGTACACGGAAGACCGCGACCTGTTTGTAAAGAAACTTGACGAGATAGCAGTAAAAACTCCGGTTAGCCACGCTGTCGGAAACCTGGAAGATGCCGTGAAGGCAGCCTACGAGATCGGCTTCCCGGTCATGATCCGTTCCGCATACGCATTGGGCGGTATGGGTAGCGGTATCTGCAAAGACGAGGCAGAACTGCGTACGCTGGCAGAAAGCGCTTTCGCCTATTCTCCCCAGGTGTTGGTGGAAGAATCGTTGAAAGGCTGGAAGGAAATTGAATTTGAAGTAATCCGCGATAAGAACGACCACTGCTTTACGGTTGTAAGCATGGAAAATGTAGACCCGTTAGGCGTACATACGGGCGAAAGTATCGTTGTCGCTCCTACCTGTTCACTGACAGACAAAGAACTGGACCTATTGAAAGAACTTTCAATCAAGACGATCCGCCATTTAGGTATCGTCGGCGAATGTAACATCCAGTACGCATTCAACTCCGATACTTGCGATTACCGTGTGATCGAAGTAAACGCCCGCCTAAGCCGTTCTTCCGCACTTGCATCCAAAGCGAGCGGTTATCCGCTGGCATTCGTGGCTGCCAAGCTGGCATTAGGTTACAGCCTTGACGAAATCGGTGAGATGGGAACTCCCAACTCCGCTTACAAAGCACCAGAAGTAGATTACATGATCGTAAAGATCCCGCGTTGGGACCTGACTAAGTTTGTCGGTGTAAGCCGCCAGATCGGTTCGAGCATGAAATCTGTCGGCGAGATTATGTCGATCGGCAAGAGCTTCGAGGAAATCATGCAGAAAGGTCTGCGTATGATCGGACAGGGCATGCACGGTTTCGTCGGCAACAACGACGTGGAATTCGATAACCTGGACGACGCGCTGGCCAACCCGACCGACCTCCGTATCTTCGCCGTGGCCAAAGCGCTTGAAAAAGGCTACACGGTAGACCGCATCCACGAACTGTCCAAGATCACTCCGTGGTTCCTGGAAAAACTGAAAAACATCGTAGACTATACGAAAGTATTGTCTGCTTACGATAAGATCGAAGACCTGCCTGAAGATGTGCTGAAGGAAGCAAAACGCCTGGGATTCTCCGACTTCCAGATTGCTCGTTATGTTGAAAACCCGGAAGGCAACATGGAAAAGGAAAATATCCGCGTGCGCAACCTGCGTAAGAAATTAGGTATCCTGCCGAGTGTAAAACGCATCAATACGATCGCATCGGAACATCCCGAACTGACGAACTACCTGTATATGACATACGACGGCAGCCAGCACGATATCTCTTACTATCCGAACGACAAGAGCGTCGTGATTCTGGGATCGGGCGCTTACCGCATCGGTTCTTCCGTTGAGTTCGACTGGTGTTCGGTGAATGCCGCACAGACAGCCCGCAAGTTAGGCTATAAATCCATCATGATCAACTATAACCCGGAAACGGTTTCCACCGATTATGACATGTGCGACCGTCTGTACTTCGACGAGCTTTCGTTCGAACGCGTGCTCGATGTCATGGACTTAGAACTGCCGAAGGGCGTAATCGTCTCCGTAGGTGGACAGATACCGAACAACCTGGCCATGAAACTGTACCGCCAGAACGTACCTGTATTGGGTACTTCACCACTGTCGATCGACCGTGCCGAAAACCGTCACAAATTCTCCGCAATGCTGGATACGTTAGGTATCGACCAGCCACGTTGGGCCGAGTTGACCAGCATGGAAGAGATCGACGCCTTTATCGCAAAGGTCGGTTTCCCAATCCTGATCCGTCCGTCTTACGTGCTTTCCGGCGCAGCCATGAACGTATGCCACAGTAAGGAGCAGATGATCGAATTCCTAAACTTGGCAGCCAAGGTTTCCAAAGAATATCCGGTAGTTGTTTCCGAATTCCTGCAAGGGGCGAAAGAGATAGAATTCGACGCGGTAGCCATGAATGGCGAAGTGGTCGAGTACGCAATCTCCGAACATATCGAGTTTGCCGGTGTCCATTCCGGTGACGCGACATTGGTATTCCCGGCACAGAAGATCTACTTCGAAACAGCCCGCCGTATCAAGAAGGTCAGCAAAATGATCGCCAAAGAGTTGAACATCAGCGGACCGTTCAACATCCAGTTCCTAGCCAAGAACAACGATGTGAAGGTTATCGAATGTAACCTGCGTGCATCCCGCAGTTTCCCGTTCGTATCAAAAGTCCTGAAACGCAACTTTATCGAAACGGCAACCCGCATCATGCTTGACGCTCCTTACACCAAACCGGACAAGAGTGCATTCGACATCGACTGGATCGGTGTGAAGGCTTCGCAGTTCTCATTCGCCCGTCTGCATAAGGCCGACCCTGTACTGGGCGTAGATATGAGCTCTACAGGTGAAGTAGGCTGCATCGGCGACGACTTCAACGAAGCATTGCTTTCTGCCATGATCGCTGTCGGAAATAGAATCCCGCAGAAGAACGTACTGGTTTCTTCCGGTGCCGCCAAGAGCAAGGCTGAACTGCTGGAACCGTGCCATATGCTGGCAGCCAAAGGTTACAACATCTACGGAACGGCTGGAACGGCTAAATTCTTAAATGAAAACGGCATCTCTGCGACAGCAGTTTGCTGGCCGGGCGACCTGAACATCATGGATATGTTCAGCAAGCACGTGTTCGAACTGGTTGTCAACATTCCGAAAGACCACAGCAAGCGCGAGCTGACCAATGGCTATAAGATCCGTCGTGCAGCGATCGATCACAACATTCCATTGATCACCAACGCCCGCTTGGCAAGTGCTTTCATCAGCGCTTTCTGTAATATGGACGAAAAAGACATCCAGATTAAGAGCTGGCAGGAATACAAGTAAATAGGAATTTCATTATATTTGTAACCTCATTCAGGCACGGAAGTATTGGACTTCCGTGCCTATATTCATTTAGACTTATGTACAGACTGCTGACCATTCTCATTTCTTTTCTGTTCACGGCACATGCCATGCGCGCGTCAGTAGCCATTCCTTATGTATTTGTAAAAAACTATACGGTCGACGATTATAAAGCGAGCTGCCAGAACTGGGGCTTTTCGCTGACACCCGACGGTATGCTGTATGTCGCCAACAATTCCGGCCTGCTTGCTTTCGACGGCAACACATGGAAACTATATTCGCTGCCGGGACAGGAAGAGGTGACCGGCGTAACGAACTACAACGACACGATCTACACCCGCAACGAGACGATGTTGGGAAGCTGGACATACGACAAAGACGGAATCCTCCGCTACCACCCGTTGGACACGGTCCCGCCAGAAATCCGCTTCACTCCACCCCCTGTTGAAATACCTTTTACTTTACCGAAAGAAATACAGGATGCACAGCCGAGTGCCTTCGCTACCAACGGAACGCTCTTTTTCATCGGAACCCTCACACAAGGATTATATATCACAGACTCCGACGGTACGATCCTGCAACACCTGTCTTTACAGAACCAACTACAAGACAATATCGTCCGCTTTATCTGCGTACAGGACAACCGGCAAATCTGGGTGGCGCTCGACAACGGATTATCACAAATCTCTTTCGATCCTCCGATCACTTTGTTAGGAAAAAGAAGCGAGATCGGCAAACTGGTGAATGCCGGACTAGATGGCGAAGAGTTGTATATCCAAACCAACCTCGGCTATTTCAAGCGCTCATTGGGAGCCACAAGCCCTTTCATCGCCGTAAGCAAAGCCGAAGCGCAACCTTGCTTTAGGATCGAAAAAGACCCCGCTCCGACCGTTAAGAAATTATTTAGGGACACGGAAGCAGTGGGCGTATTTGCCGATGCCGAACATGTTTATCCGGCCGGTGACAACCTCTACTGGCTTTCCATCGAAAACGAAGCCGGACTGTTTCACGTAGCGGACGGCATCGGAACATTGAAATGCCGCCTGCTCTTCGACAATTACAATATGAACCTCGTGACGAGAGGCAAACGGATCATCCCTTTGAACGACTCCCTGGTCTTGGTCTCTGCCATGCAAGGAACTTTATTGGTCAATATCCGGGAACTGATCGGCAATAGCCTGGGCAGCACTCCCCTGAAAGTTTCGGGACTCGAATACGTCGATGCTTCCGGTATCCATCACTTGCCGATCAACACGCAACGCATTTCTCTCCCGCACAACTTCCAGGAGTTCAATGTCTGGGCAGGCACCACGATATTCACCTCCAACCACCAGATCAGCTACAAGATCGAAGGCGTATCTTCAGACTGGTCAGCCTGGCAACACGACGGGAAAATCACTTTCCTGCAATTGCCGGAAGGGAGGTATGAATTGAAAGTCCGCAAATACGTCATCAAGGGTCCCTATCCCGAACTCACACTGCCCATCGAAGTCCGCCCTCCCTGGTATAATACCGTATGGGCATGGCTGGTCTATATCACACTCGTCTGGTTTCTCGTACAGGCCGTGCTCCGCTACAACCTGAAGAACCTGCATAAGGAAGAACAGGAAAAAGCCGAAGCCGAACGGCAAGCCGAGCAACAGCAGATGCAGGTCATAAAAAACCGGATGCTCGAAGCCGAACTGCAAAACAAGAACAACGAACTGACACTTCAGACAACAGCCCTCGTCAAACGCAACCAGGCCATCCAAAGCCTGTTGGAAGAACTGGAAAAACAAAAAGAAACACTAGGCGAACGTTATCCGAACAAACTCTACATCCGCATGAAGACTCTGATGGAAGAGACTTTGAACAACCAGGCGGACTGGGTACTGTTCGAAAGCTATTTCAACAGCACGCACCAAAATTTCATGGACCGCCTCAGACAGCGATACAGCGATCTCACGACAGGCGATCTTCGCATCTGTTGCTTGCTCCGCATGAATCTCTCCACAAAGGAAATAGCATCCCTCATGAACGTATCCGTACGGGCAATAGAGCTGCGCCGATACCGTCTAAGGAAGCGTTTGGAGCTGGAAGGAGATACGAATCTCGTCGATTTCCTAATGAATTTCTGAAAATATTTTCTCAGATTTTCACATCTTATATACTATTACATATCAGATAATTAAATGCATCATAAAAAGACATGAGAAAGTAATGTTGTAGTATTTCTTTCTACTCAAAGCACTTGCGCAAGCCATGTAGTAGTCCTTTCTTTGTACGCTCCTGCGGATTATCCTTTCTTTGCGATCAAAATCTAATTTTCATACATGATGAAACACGAACTGGAGAAACAATTAGATGCGCTAGAAAAGAAAGGTGTCGACAGACGACATTTCTTTAAGTTATTAGCGGCGACAGGACTGATCGCGGGAGCTAATACCGGAAAAGCAAACGCTTTTTCAAGCAGCGCAAAAGGTAAAATCGTTATTATCGGTGGAGGAGCCGCTGGTATCAGTATGGCTGCCCGATTAAAACATTGGCTTGATGAACCGGATATCACCCTGATTGACCCCAGCGATCGTCAGTTTTATCAACCGGGATTCACTCTGATCGCCTCAGGTGTGTACCAACCGGAAGATGTTTGGAAGAAGCAAGAGGATTGTATGCCTAGCGGTATAAAATGGATAAAGGACTCGGTCGCCGCGGTTGATCCCGTATGGAATCAAGTAACGACCAAAAGTAACGGAAAGATTCCATACGACTTTTTAGTACTGACCCCGGGATTACAATGTAACTGGGAAAAAGTAGAGGGTATTACCCACGATACCTTGGGACAAGGAAACGCAAACTCTATTTACGATTTCGAAGGAGCCCAAAAGACATGGAAAGCTCTTCAAGAATTCGCTAAAAAAGGAGGCAAAGGTATTTATACCGATACCTATACAAAACATAAATGTGGTGGCGCCCCCAAAAAGATCTGTTTATTATCCGAACATTACGCAAGGAAACAAGGGACACGCGACAAGCTGCAATTGAATTATTTTACCGCATCGAAGGAACTATACGATATCCCGTATTTCACACCTCGCTTGCTAGAAATATATAATGAACGTAACATACCTATTAACTTGAATGTACGTGTAAAAGGTGTAGACACATCCGCGAAGCAAGTACATTTTGAGAAGATAGAGACAAAAGGCGAAGAAAAGATCGTAACGCCGTTCGTAGAGGATTACGATTTCTTACACTTCACCCCGCCTATGTCCGCTCCTGATTTCGTTCGTGATGCCGGATTAGGTTGGACAGAAGGTAAATTGGCCGCAGACGCATGGGTAATGGTCGATAAAGAGACCTTGGTACATAAGAAATACCAGAACATCGTTTCTCTGGGTGATGTAGCCGGTATCCCGACCAGTAAAACATCTGCCGCTATCCGTAAGCAAGTACCTATCGCCGCCAAGAACCTGATCGCGCTCATGGAAGGCAAAGAGCCGACCGAGAAATACAACGGTTATGCCGCTTGCCCGATCGTCACGGATTACGGTCATGTGTTGCTTTGTGAGTTTGACTACGAAAAGAAACCAGACATTTCATTCCCATTCTCGATGATCGATACATCAAAAGAGCAATGGCTTGCTTGGATCTTAAAGGTATATATTTTAAAACCGATGTATTTCAACGGAATGCTTAACGGTTACGCATAATATGAATAAAAAAAATCTATGAAATAAAACTCCCTATAATTTCGAATGCCAAACTACAAAGCCCCGGGTTTCAGTTGTACGAAACCGGGGTTTTTGATTTTTAACGAGTAGCCTTTTCCACTAAATAGACGATCGATTTATAGGATATCCCACTATTCATCGTCAAACCGATCTCGCACGTACGGCTATTGCTATATCCTTCCGTCGCCCCATGCAAATTCGGTTTCAAGTAATGAAGACCGGAAGCGTTTAGTTCCGGATAGAAGAAACCACGATCGCCCGCCCAACCGCAACAAGTAACTTGAGCGGGAGAGACCACCCGGTTCGCGCATAAGCCCGCCAGTTCCACCAGCTTGTCTTGTACTCCCATCTTCGTTGTACTACAAGTAGAGTGTACCGCTACCGTAACCGGCAACTTAGTAAAGTTCAGACGATCACGCATAAAGTCATAGATAAACTCCACAGGTTCATATAATCGTAAACGTTTATCCAAGGTTTCCCTCATATGCAGCAAGCAAGGGCTCATGTCACACAAAATAGGCAAGCGGCCGTTATCGCTCGCTCGTAAAAGAGCCTCATTCAATTCCTTTGCCTTCTGCGCCGCTTGCTTCCGGAACCCTTTACTGCTAAAAGCCATGCCGCAACAAAGCTTACTTAGATTCTCAGGATAACGAATCGTAAAGTCCGCTCTTGTCAATAAAACGATTGTTTGTTCCGTTACACTTACAAAGTCCACATCTTCATAATCAGCTGAAGCTCCCATCGTACGGGTAATACAAGATGGGAAATAAACCATTTCCATCCCATTCTCTACACCCGTCAGTTCCTTGAACTTTGATGCGCCAGAAGGTGTATGCCGAGTCCAAAGCGGGAATTTATGAGCGGAAGCCCTAAACAAGAAAGAGGCAAATCTCTCGAATGCGTTATACCCCACCAGCTTTGAAAGCACATGGGGCAGCTTAAGCAAAGGACGAAGCATACCCGTTACGGTTCCCATATTCCCGGCGATGCCCGAAGCGATAGCATTCGCCAAGACACCATTCTCTTTCCACCGTAACTCTTTGATCAATAAACCGGTATTAATGCCAACCGGACATGCCGTAGCACATAGGCCATCGGTAGCGCAGGTAGCGTTACCTTTATAGTTAAAGGCTTTCTTGAGTTCTTTATATCGCTTAGAGTTTGTTTCCCCCTGTTCCGCCAAAGCCGATAATTCCCTATAGATCACGATACGTTGCCGGGGTGTCAATGTCACATGCCTTGACGGACATTGTATCTCACAAAAACCACACTCGATGCATTTATCGATCAGCTCATTCGCCAACGGTATTTGCTTTAAGTTCTTTATAAACACATCCGGGTCCCGATTTAAAAGGACACCCGGATTTAATATATTTTCCGGGTCAAAGAGCCTTTTGATCTTCCACATCAACTCATAAATCTCCTCACCCCATTCATCTTTAACAAATG
>ERZ791574.736-NODE-736-length-21832-cov-3.492584_pt1 | contig 21832 bp, 18 predicted proteins | sample MGYA00433098_ERZ791574 | MGnify/ENA primary metagenome ERZ791574 (study PRJEB30046, sample SAMN00791933) | human gut metagenome | study: EMG produced TPA metagenomics assembly of the A metagenome-wide association study of gut microbiota in type 2... | reverse complement strand
GAGATGCAGGTTCTGAACTAAAAAGCAGAAGGAGACGAACGACAATGGATAACAGGATGTTTTGTTTTCAGTGCGAGCAGACGGCAAGCTGCGCTGGTTGTACTGGAAAAGCCGGCGTCTGCGGCAAAACCACTGAGGTGGCGGAGCTTCAGGATCAACTGACTGGCGCTCTGGTTGGACTGTCCCGTGCGGTAGATAATGCCTCGGATACGAATGAGGGGACTTGGCGGCTGATGATCGAGGGCTTGTTCACCACCGTCACCAATGTGAACTTTAACGAAAAGACTATCCGGGATTTGATTGACCGGGTACATGCGGAAAAGGCACGGCTGGTGCCCAACTGCTATAGCTGCACCTCTCGCTGTGGGCGGAACGACGACTATGACATGCACCTGCTTTGGAGCGCACAGGAGGATGTGCGCAGTCTAAAATCTCTGATCCTTTTTGGTGTGCGTGGCATGGCGGCCTACGCCTATCACGCCATGGTGCTGGGCTATACGGACGACGCTGTGAACCGCTTCTTTGCCAAGGCGCTGTTTGCCGTGGGCGAGGACTGGGGCATGGACGAGCTGCTGCCCATCGTGATGGAGGTGGGCGAGAAGAACCTCCAGTGCATGGCGCTGCTGGATAAGGCCAACACCGAGACCTACGGCACGCCCACGCCCGTGACCGTCCCGCTGACGGTGGAGAAGGGGCCGTTCATCGTCATCACCGGCCATGATCTCCACGACCTGAAGCTGCTGCTGGAGCAGACGGCGGGCAAGGGCGTGAATATCTACACGCACGGCGAAATGCTGCCAGCCCACGGCTATCCGGAGCTGAAGAAATACCCACACCTCAAGGGCAACTTCGGCACGGCGTGGCAGAACCAGCAAAGAGAATTTGCCGGCATCCCCGCGCCGGTGCTGTTCACCACAAACTGCCTGATGCCTCCACGGGCGAGCTACGCCGACCGTGTGTTCACCACGGCGGTGGTATCCTATCCCGAAATGACGCATATCGGCGCGGATAAGGACTTCACCCCTGTGATCGAAAAGGCACTGGAGCTGGGCGGTTATGCCGAGGATAGGATGCTTACAGGCATCAATGGCGGCAATACAGTGATGACAGGCTTTGCCCGCGGCACGGTGCTTGGGGTGGCGGATAAGGTCATCGAGGCAGTGAAAGCCGGCGCAATCAGACATTTCTTCCTTGTTGCAGGCTGCGATGGGGCACGTCCCGGGCGCAATTATTATACGGAGTTTGTAAAGCAGACCCCTGCGGATACGGTTGTGCTGACGCTTGCCTGTGGCAAATACCGCTTCAATGACCTTGACCTTGGCACCATTGGCGGTCTGCCCCGTCTGATGGATATCGGGCAGTGCAATGATGCTTACAGTGCGATTCAGATTGCCGTTGCGCTTGCCGATGCGTTCGGCTGCGGCGTGAATGATTTGCCGCTGTCCATGGTGCTTTCCTGGTATGAGCAGAAGGCGGTGTGTATCCTGCTGACCCTGCTGTATTTGGGCATCAAGAACATTCGCCTTGGCCCGACTTTGCCGGCATTTGTTTCGCCCAATGTGCTGCAGTACCTTGTGGAGAATTTCGGGATTGCACCAATCACGACTCCGGAGGCGGATTTGAAGCAGCTGCTGCAGTAAAATAAGATATCTCTCATGAAAAGGCAACCCAAATGGGTTGCCTTCTTTTTTATTGTAGTGCCTTTAAACGAAACAAAACCACCCTCTTACGAAAAAATATTACAAATTAGGATATTTTTTATAAATTAAGGTTGTAATAGAAATCCCTTTTTGCCATAATTCAAATTGCATAAAATAATAAATTCCGCAGAAAACAAGCATAATTCGGCAAAGTAGGCGAAAGCCTATGACGCAAAGCTACAGGGCCTTTCAACTGGCAGCCAGCTGCAAAAAAACGAGCATTGCCGGATAGGGGCGGTGCTTTTTCTGTTTGTGAAGAAAAAAGGAATTTATTCGCATTGGGTATAAAGAAAGTACAGATAAAGGGAGGAAAAAATATGAAGAAAAATTATTATGCGAAGGCACTTGCGCTGACCGTAGCGGCAAGTATGGTTTCTGTGCCGGCATTCGCGGCGGAGGGGACGGACGACCCTCAGGCACAGGAGAAAACGGTGGAGCAGGACGAGCAGAAAGGGGAAAAATCTGCGAAGGAAGAGCAGGAAAAGACTGAGCAGTCCGTAAAGGAAGAAAAGATAGAAGATGGAATTTCCGCAGCTTCTGATGATGACCAAGAAACTGCCGTTGCAGAAGGGGAAGTTTTTGCAAAAGGGGACTGCGGTGCAACGGAAGAAGATGAGGTTTCGTGGGAACTGGTAAAGAATAACGATACATTATACCGCAAGGCGGAAGAAAACGGATATTCCTACGCAACAACAGCCGAGGACGGATACGAAGAAGTAGGTGGCTATACCCTAACCATTTCGGGCGAAGGCAACATTGCAGATTACTACGGGAAAAATATTACGATTGATAGCTTTGAGGGGGATATTGCTCCTTGGAGAAGAGCCTTACTCAGCGATGTCGAGGCTGACAGAACAACACAGGAGGTTGTTCCAATCACAAAGGTTATTGTAGAAGATGGCATTACAGGAATCGGTACAGATGCATTTTCTTATTTGGCGCTGAATGGGACAATTACATTTAATGAAAACGTAACCCATTACGGCAGCGGTGTTTATTCGTACTGCCCTTTGATTACGACGGTTGATTTTACAAATTTCAAGCCTAAAAATGTTTCGGATTATTGGATACCGGGTCATGAAATGCTGACAGGCAGTGCCGTTCCTTACGGATTTTTTGACAAAGATAAAAGTCTGAATACCTGTATAGTAGATGGAAAAACCTACACCGGTGAGCTTGCTCTGCCGGAATGGATTGATACCATCTGTACAGCAGCATTCCGCGGAACGGGATTTGACACAATCAATTTTGACGATGGTTTGAAGGATATAAAAGAAGTAGGCCCCTATGGTATGAGTAATCTGGCAAATATTGATACATTTACCTATCCGGGGAATGTGGACTTTTATAGCGGCGAGAATCCAAACGGCGGCAAAACGTCCAGTGTTGTATTAACTGGAAGCGGCGTAAAAACTCTGATTATTCGGAATGATGTAAAGGAACTGCCCGACCTTTTCGCTTATCAGCTGAAAGAGTTAAAGAAAATTATCTTTGAGGGAGAAGTAGAGAGTATTGGGGCTCGAATGCCTTCGGCGGATGCGAAAAGCTGGAATCCGTAGAGCTTGGTAAAGTGAAATCCATGGGGAGGGGTGTATTTATCAACTGTCCTTCTCTGAAATCCCTTAAAATCGAAGGGGATGAGGGCTTGGTTCTTTCTTCTGATACTGTAGGGACTTGGGGAAAAGACTATCCCGGTGCCGCACCCTTGGAAACCTTTGAACTGGGAGCAGGGACAATCAATTTCAATTTGAAAGAGAAAAAGGCTACTCTTAAAGAGGTAAAGCTTGGTGACGGTGTAAAGAATATTCCCAATAATTTCTTAAGTGAATGTACCAATTTGGAAACTCTTGAAATCGGAAACGGTATTACAAAAATCGGGAACCATGCTTTTGAACATACAAATATTACAAGTATTACGATTCCGGACAGCGTAACAGCTATCGGGGAACAGGCATTTAACGGATGCACTTCTCTTACGGAGGTAAATATTTCAAAGAATTCTAAACTTGAAACAATTGAAGACGGTGCGTTTTATGATACAAGGGTGCTGAAAATGTATCTTCCCGGCGGAGTAAAAACGCTTGGTGTCGGTGCTTTCCAGAGAACACCTGTGAAAATTTATGATATGAGTGATGTCTATTCTTCTGATTTTACCATCGGGGATTGGTGCATCAATAACTGGTATAATACTAAAGAAGGCGAAGTGGCACCTGAATGGGCAAATAATCATAAGGATATTTATGTAAATAACAACGACATCTTAAATGCCTTATTAGCTAAAAATAAAGCCGGTTCTGTGACTAAAACCTGCTATGTGACAAACGGCGGAACAGTTGATATGACAAAGACAGGTTTTGAGGCTGTTTCTCGTCCGGGCTATACTGTGGAATGGCACAAAAACGCAGACTTTTCCGATGCGGCATATACAGGTAAGCCTAAGGACAGCGAAAATTATTATGCAAAATGGACTTTGAAGGATTCTACAAATACGATTGAAGTTACTTATGATGCGAATATCAGCGGTGTAACGGCAAAAACGTATGCTGAAATTAAAGGAAATGAGCATCTTGCAAAAGCAAGCAGCTTTAGACGTGCCGGTTATACATTTACCGGATGGAACACAGCGAAAGATGGCAAAGGCACTGCCTATGCGGTTAGTGATATTATTCCCACGACCGCGGATATTACCGTTTATGCGCAGTGGAAGCTGAATGCACCTACAGTTTCCGTAACAGGCAATGCGACAAAGCAGTATGACGGCGGGAATGTTACTCTCACAGCGGCAACGTCTGTTTCCGGTGTTACATATCAGTGGCAGAAGAACGGCGTAGCTATTGAAGGCGCAACAAAAGCTACATATACCGCGAAAAATGTTGCGGACAGCGGAAGCTATACCGTTAAGATTACGGATGCAGAAGGCAAAACAGCCGTAAGCAGTGCGACAGCAATTTCCATTACAAAGAAAGAAGTGGCAGTGCCTACGGTGGAAAGCAAGATCTATAACGGCACAGTATTGAAAGCAGATGTAACCGCAACAGCTGATTATGATGTTACAAAGAATGAAGGCGGAAAGAATGCCGGTGTGTATGATGTTGTTTTAACCTTGAAGGATGCAGATAATTATAAGTGGGCTGACAGCGAAGAAGCTGCAAAAACGATTCCTTTTACAGTTGCACCCAAGAAGGTAGAATTAACTGTAGATAATAGCACATTGAAAGGCGCAGGCAGTGTTACATTTACGGTTGACGGCGTTTGCAACGGAGATACAGCAAAGGTTGTATGCGACGTTGACAGCATTAAGGTAGAGGGCTTAAAGGCTTCTTTGCCGAATGCAACTATGGAGTATACATTTACAACAGACATGGGCGGCAATTATGAACCTGCAAGCTGTGTTGTTTCCGTAACACGCAGAAAATCCGGTTCTTCTTCCTCTGACACCTCCGCCCCGACCTACGGCGTAAGCACAGGTAAGACGGAAAACGGCGAAATCTCCGTTACCCCCGCGAAGGCAGAAGCCGGCGAAACAGTGACCATCAAGGCAACCCCCGACAGCGGCTATCAGCTGGACAAGATGACGGTAAAGGACAAAAACAACAGCGCCGTAAAGCTGAAAAAGGTGAACAATAACGAATACACATTTACCATGCCCGTCGGCAAGGTTTCCGTGGATGCGACATTCGTGCAGAAGGATGCGGCAGATGACAGCAACGCGGCTGAAGCAGGCAAGACCATTAAGCTGCAAATCGGCAGCCGTATCGTTAACGTGGATAACGAAGCAGTGATTTACGATGCTGCACCCGTCATCCGCAATGACAGAACTCTGGTGCCTATCAGAATTATCACCGAGGCTCTGGGCGGCAAGGTGGATTGGAACGGCGCGACCAAAGAGGTTACGCTCTCCATCAACGATAAGGAAATCAAGATGACTATCGGCAAGACGCTTGAAAAATATGGTGTTGCACCTGTTATCATCGACGGACGTACCTTCGTACCCGTGCGCTTCGTGGCAGATGAGCTTGGCGCAAACGTCGCTTGGGACGATGCAACCAAAACAGTGACAATCAAAACCGCTCGATAAGGCAATTCGGCGTTCATCAGAAATGGTGAACGCCATTTTTTTGTCCCGTTTGCGAAAAAGTATTTGACAACAGGGGGCGTTTTTGGTATACTAACTATTGCAGTAGGCGTTTTGTGGAGATGTACTCAAGAGGCTGAAGAGGTGCCCCTGCTAAGGGTATAGGTCATTAACGTGGCGCGAGGGTTCAAATCCCTCCATCTCCGTAGAAAAGAGACTATCGAAGGATAGTCTTTTTTTGTTGTAAAAAATAAAGGCGGAACCCGAAGCGCCACAGTGGCGCGGGAGTAGAGGGCGACCGCTGCCGGTGGCAGGAGGAGGGAGCCCGAAACTGCGAGAAATAAGGAGTGCAACGACAGAGCGAAGCGAGGGAAAATGCATGACTATATTTCGAGGTGGGCAGTTCAAATCCCTCCATCTCCGTAATGGAAAAGGCTATCAAAAATGGTAGCCTTTTTTCTTTTGCAAAATTGAACCCTTTTTTGAGGCGCAATGCAAATCATATTTTAATAGGAAGCTTTTTGGCGTTTCGATTCCCCGAAACGTCTTTTTTTATACCTTGAGACTCCTTGAGACTTGGCATCTGCTATTCTCCATGACAGAAAGGAGGAGAGCAAAATGTATGTTACAGGGGACACGATTATCCGCTTTGCGACCGTTCTGGGAGCATTAGGCACGCTTGGAGCCCTGCTTTACCGCAGCTTTCGCTGGATGGAGCAGCAGAAGGCACAGCAGGCGGAAATCGAGAACATCAAAAAGGAGCAGTGCGTTATATGCTACGGGCTTTTGGCAACACTGGACGGGCTCAAGCAGCTTGGCGCAAACGGCAATGTCAGTGATGCCTATCAGAGACTGGAAAAGCATCTGAATCAATCGGCGCACGAATGAAAGGGGGAAATGGAATGAAGGAAATTTGGAAAGAAGCCGCCGGAAATCTGCTGACGGTGAAAAGTATTGTAACATTGGTGCTGACGCTGGTATTTTCCGTTCTGGCAGTCACAAGCCGCATTGACGGCGGGCAGTTTCTGAATATTTTTTCGATTGTGATTGCATTTTATTTCGGCACACAGCACAGGAAAAGCATGACACAGGAAGTGACACAGGAAAAGGGGGATGCGGAATGACGGGGAATGAATTGGTTGCATTTGCGAGAGGAAAGATTGGCACGCCTTATGTTTATGGCATGAAGGGCAAGGTGCTGACGCAAAAGACGTATGACCGGCTGAGAATCCTTTTTGGGTCGCTGGTCTGGGAGAGCGACGCGGCGAAAATCGGGCAGGTTTGTGTAGATTGCAGTGGTCTGATTTCGTGGGGGACAGGCATCCTTCGCAATTCGCAGGGCTATCATGACACAGCAGATGCGGTATTCCCCATCGCGACCATCGGGCAGGCACCCATTGGGGCGGCGGTCTGGCGCAAGGGACATATCGGCATTTACATCGGCGGCGGAAAATACATCGCGGCGGACGGCAGTGCCTACGGTGTGCGAATCGGCACTGTTGCGGGCAGCGGCTTTACGCATTGGTTCCGCTTGAAGGATATTGCCTATGAAAGAAAGGAGGACGAAATGGTTACAAAGGAAACGATTTTTTATAATGATAAGGCATACACCGTCAGCCTCATCCGCAAGGACGGCGTAACATACCTGAAGACCAGAGATATTGCGGAAATTTTAGGCTTAGCGGTCGGCAGCAGGGGAAAGGCACCGGTCTTAGCAGACAAGTCTACTGCATAAATAAAACAATTTCATATCAGAATTTTATCCCTTTCGGACGAAAGGGATTTTTTGTTTAATTGAATAAAAATATAACAGTACGATTTTTTATTTTTCCTGTGCGAAGGAAACAAAGAGCAGGAAAATTTTTCATCTGATATTGTTCAGTTTTCATTTTTGCCAATAAAAGCGTATTTTACTTTACCCAAAAAAGAGAAAATGAACTATTTTTCAGTCTATTTTCCTCTTTTTCACAGGATGCGGTTGGACATTTTTTCACATCGTTCAAAAAAATGTACGAAAAACTATACAAAAATACCTGAGTTTGTAGAAAATTTCACAGTACCCCTTGCCTTTCTCAGGAAAAGTGGTATACTGATACTGTATTCGGGTAGGGATTTTCAGGGATTCATTGTGCGATTGGATATACGCTGAACTTTTTTTCAGGATGTGGTTTGCGCGTATCGGCAGAATGAGCCGAAGATCCTCCGAGAAGAGTACGCAGTTCTTCAAATACAAAATATCTATATCAAAAGGAGAAGTGAAAAACATGAGAATTTCCGACAGAGTGCAGGCAATGCAGAACTCCCCTATTAGAAAATTTAACCCTATGGCTGACGCAGCTGAAGCAGCAGGCGTTAAGATTTATCACCTGAACATCGGTCAGCCCGATATTGAAACACCTTCCGTATTCTGGGAAGCAGTAAAAGGTTTTGACCAGAAGGTACTGGCTTACGCTGGTTCTTGGGGTCTGCCTGAACTGCAGGACGCTATCGTTGATTACTTCAAGAGATTCGACATGAATCTGGAAAGAAACGACGTTCTGATTACAGCAGGTGGTTCCGAAGCGCTGACACTGACATTCCTGTCCATCATCAACCCCGGTGATGAAGTTATCGTAGCTGAACCCTACTACACAAACTACCTGACATTCATTCAGGCTGCTGACGGTGTTGTAAAACCCGTTACAACATACGCTGAAGAAGGCTACAAATATGCAATCAAGGAAAGACTGGAAGCAGTTGTTACAGATAAGACAAAAATGATTTCCATCGTTAACCCCGGTAACCCTACAGGTTGCATCCTGTCCAGAGAAGACATGAGAGTTATCGCTGACTTCGCTAAAGAACATGATCTGTGGATTCTGGCTGACGAAGTTTACAGAGAATTCGCTTATGACGGCAGAGAAATGACATCCTTCGGTCAGCTGGCTGACATCGAAGACAGAGTTATCATCATCGACTCCGTTTCCAAGAGATTCTCCGCTTGCGGCGCTCGTATCGGTTGCATGGTTTGCAAAAACAAAGAATTCATGGCACAGGTATTCAAGATTGCTATGGGTCGTCTGTGTGTTCCTACACTGGACATGGTTGGCGCAACAGCAATGTACAAACTGCCTGCTGACTTCTTCAATAGCGTAAGAGCAGAATATGAACACAGAAGAGACGTTGCTTATGATGCACTGATGAAGATCCCCGGCGTTGTTTGCCAGAAACCCGGCGGTGCTTTCTACATCACATGCAAACTGCCTGTTGAAAATACAGAAGATCTGCTGCTGTTCCTGCTGAACGAATTCAGAGAAAACAATGAAACAGTTATGTACGCTCCCGCTGAAGGCTTCTACGCAACACCCGGTCTGGGCAGAGACGAACTGCGTATCGCTTACATCCTGAAAGCTGAAGATATGGCTAGAGGTATTGAACTGCTGGGCAAAGGTATCGAAGCATACAAAGCAAAAGGCGGCAAATAATTCAAGCTACATAAATTGAGTTAAGCATTGGCTTTGCACGTTAGGACGCTCCAATCGGGGCGTCCTTTCTCTATGCCGAAAAGCAACGAAACAAATCTGTTATATCCGTTACAAATGCTTAACAGATTTACAACAGATTTATGACAAATTGCACGATTTCTTTCTTTTTTTCGGTGCTTGTGGTATGATGAAAAAAATGAGTTATGGGGTTTTTTAGGAATTTTAAGGAGGTTTTGCAAATGGAGGAAAATAGAGAATTGACAAGAGCGGAGATTGTGGAGCAGGATGCAAAGGAATGTTTCAAGCAGGGTCTGAACTGTTCGGAATGTGTGATGACGGCATTTCTGAATCATTTTGACACAGGGCTGCCCAAGGAGGTTGTAAAGCTTGCAACCGGCTTCGGCGGCGGCATGGGGCATACAAAAAACACCTGCGGCGCGATTACGGGCGCGGTTATGGCGCTGAGTGCCATTGTGGGCAGAGAAAATCCTGCGGCAAAGGAAACGGTAGGCGAGAGAATTACCGAATTGCAGCAGGGCATTTATCCCATTGTCGGCAAAATGGTAAATGAAATCAAGGATGAATACGGCACACTGATCTGCTCTGAGCTTTCTAATCCCTTCGGTGATTTCGCATGCAAGGAAAGAAAGAAAAACTGCATGACTATGATTATGCACTGCGCAAATCTGGCGGCGAAATATGCAGAAGAAGCGCAGAAATAAAAAGCAATTATAACGTAATATAAAAGGAATATTGTAATAACGAACATAAGATTTGGTGATTGAGATGAAAAAAGTATTTTTGGGGCTTCTGGCAGCACTGATGCTTACCGTGCCTGCCTTTGCCCATCCGTTGATTACGGTTTATGTAGATGGAGAACAGTTAAGCTTCGACCAGCCGCCCATCATTCAGGATGACCGCACACTGGTACCCATGCGGAAAATCTTTGAGGCACTGGATGCACAGGTAATCTGGGATGAAGCAGACCAGACGGTTATGGCAATGCACAATGAGGATATCATTATGCTGCAGATTGGCGAAGCAGGTCTGTATAAAAACGGCGAATTGGTTTATACCATGTCTGTCCCTGCGCAGATTATCAATGACCGCACACTGGTGCCTCTGCGCGCCGTTGCGGAAAGCCTTGGCGCATCCGTTGCGTGGGATGGCGTGAAATATGTCATTGATATCCATTCGGACGGCACCTCCAAAAAGCCTACGGGCAGTGAGCAGCAAGCACCGCAGGTTGGCGGCTATACGTCCTCTGTCCTTGCGGCGGACGGCACAGAGGTGTTGCATGTGGAGCTGAAATGTGACGAGGTTGCGGGGCAGGCGGCAGTCAATACTGCCATGGCACAGGCTACCTTCAACGAAGGCAAAGCCTTTTTGCAGACCTATAAGGCGCAGGCGTTGCAGGCATACGCCAATGATCCCAACGGCTTCCAGCCCTATTACTGCGTGGGTGCGTATAACGTGACACGCAGCACAAACGGCTATGCATCCTTCTTGGGAACGGTTTCCTCCTACGCAGGCGGCACAGAGCAGGCGCAGTATACCTCTCATACCTATGCCATGAGCAGTGGCAGGGAGTGCGCCTTGAGCGAGCTGGTTTCCGATAGTCAGGCGGATTTGCAGGCACTCTGGAAGGCATCCTTTACAGCGCTGATTGAAGCGGACGAGGATGCGTTCTACAGCGATGCGGAAAGCAGATTGGCAAGAAGTCTGAATCAGGTGCAGTTCTACCTGACAGATAGCGGCATTGTTTTCTATCTCTCCCCCGGCATCATTGCCCCTGCGGCAACGGGTGCGGTGTCCTTTGAAATTGCATATCAGATTTAAGAAGAAGGCATAAAATAGAATTTTTTACGAAAAATAGAGAAATAAAAGAAAAAAGGAGGGAGTGCGGATGTGTACCGCAGTGAGCTATCACACCAAAGACCATTATTTCGGCAGAAATCTGGATTTTGAATGCTCCTATGGGGAGAGCGTGACGATTACCCCCAGACGCTTTTTGTTTAGCCTTCCCGAAGGGGCGGAATTTCGGACAAAGTATGCCATGATTGGCATGGCGCACGTTGCTGAGGGAACGCCGTTATATTATGATGTGGTCAACGAAAAGGGGCTTGCCATGGCAGGCCTGCTGTTCGCGGGCAATGCAGTCTATCAGAAGCGGCAGGAGGGGAAGGACAACATTCCCTCGTGGGCGCTGCTGCCTTGGATTTTGGGGCAATGCGAAACCGTAGCAGAGGCAAGGGAGCTTTTGGAGCGGATTGCAGTGACAGATGAGCCGTTCAGCGAGGCCTTACAGCCCAGCCCGATGCACTGGATGCTTGCGGATGCGGCGCAATGCCTTGTGATAGAACAAATGGCAGACGGACTGCATCTTTATGATAACCCGATTGGTGTTTTGGCGAATAATCCGCCCTTTCCCTTTCACAGAGAAAATATCAGGCAATATTTGAATGTTACCGCAGATCCGGCGCAGGATCGCTTCAGCGGACAGGAGCTGCTTTCCCCCTTCAGCCGTGGCATGGGTGGGTTTGGACTGCCGGGCGACCTTAGCTCTGCCTCTCGGTTTGTGCGGGCTGCCTTTGTGAAATTAAACTCTCGTTCCGCAGAGGGCGAAAAAGAGAGTGTCAGCCAGTTTTTCCATATTCTCGGTGCAGTGGAGCAGCAGAGAGGATGCTGCTATCTGGGCGAGGGAAAATATGAGATTACCATATACAGCTCCTGCTGCAATCTGGAGAAGGGGATTTACTATTATAAGACCTATGACAATCACAGCATTACGGCAGTGGAACTGCACAAGGAAAATCTGGACGGAGAGGAATTGATTTGTTATCCCTTGGCTTAAGCCGTTTCTCTCCTTTACGATACAATGCAAAAAGGAGGATATTATGGAACTGATATTGGCTTCGGCCTCACCGCGCAGGAAGGAATTACTGGAAAAAATCGGGCTGCCCTTTACGGTACAGCCTGCCAAAGGCGAGGAACGCATCACGCAGAAAAGCCCTGCGGCGGTTGTTATGGAATTATCCCGACAGAAGGCAGAGGAAATCGCAGCAGCGCAGACCGGGGATTGCATTATCATCGGGGCGGATACGGTGGTTGCTAAGGGCGAGAAAATCATGGGCAAGCCGAAGGACGCGGCGGATGCAAAGCAGATGCTCAGAAGCATTGCCGATGACTGCCATCAGGTCTATACGGGTGTCACGCTTATCCGCACGGGTGCGCATCCCCAAAGCGTCACCTTTCAGGAAAAAACAGACGTATGCCTCTATCCGATTTCCGATGCGGAGGCGGATGCCTATATTGCAAGCGGCGACCCGATGGATAAGGCGGGTGCGTATGGCATACAGGGCGATTTCGCGATTTATGTGAAGCGCATCGTAGGAGATTACTATAATGTGGTGGGTCTGCCGATTGGCAGAGTCTATCAGGAATTGAAGCGGATGCTTTTTGTCAAAAAATGAACGGTTTTTCACTTTTTTTTATGAAAAATGAAAGATTTGTCAGTCTTGTTGTTGACAGACAATAAAAAATAGTTTGTTTAATGATGAAAATTTGTGCATTTATTTGGTTGACACTAAAATATATTTTAGTTATACTTGTAGACGTTAAAAGTAATAGCTTCCATATATACAATTTACTTACCTTCCCCCCCTGAAGTACCGTTCAGGGGTATTTTTTTGCCTGCGGCTAAGTCAAAAACAGGTTTTTGACTTGGGGGACAGAGGAATAAACGAATGGGTTCCGGCGGCGGAGCCTGGAAACCCATCGTTTTCCTCGGCGGAACTAAATTCCGCCTGCGGAGTTAATTCGGGGAAGAATTCCCCGAACCCCTCTTTCTGTTCTCGCTGTTTTCTATAAAAGTTTAAAATATTAAACTTTTTGTTTATTTTCTCTTGATTTTTTTCCTATTTTCGATATAATAGTCTGGGTTTAGTAAAAATATTCTGAAAGTTTAGCAATACTAAAACAGGAAAGGAAGATGACTGCTGTGGAAATTGGCAGGAAAATTAAGCAATTACGCATACAGAAGGGGCTGACGCTGGAGGAGCTTGCCAGCCGCAGCGAGCTGACAAAGGGCTTTCTTTCTCAGCTAGAGCGAGAGCTGACCTCGCCCTCCATCGCAACCCTGAACGATATTGTAGAGGCGTTGGGCAGCTCCTTAGCGGAGTTTTTCAAGGAGGAGGAGCAGGAGCAGCTTGTCTTTCATAAAAAGGATTTTTTTGTGGATGAGCGCGAAATCTACACCATCAACTGGATTGTGCCGAATACGCAGAAAAACGCCATGGAGCCCATTCTGATAGAGCTGCCGCAGGGCGGAGATTCCTTCGTGATGGACCCCCACAGCGGCGAGGAATTCGGCTATGTCCTGGAGGGAGCGATTATCCTTATGGTCGGGGAGGAAAAGCATATCGTCCATAAGGGCGAAACCTTCTATCTTTCGGGCAAAAGCCGCCATTATCTGAAAAACGAGAAGAAAACAACCGCAAAGGTGCTTTGGGTTTCCACGCCGCCTTTGTTTTAAGTATTGAGTACAAGGAGGATATGAAATGAAGAAAAAGCTGATTCAGTTCAAAAATATCGTCAAGAGCTATGAGGACGGCAAGGTCGTTCTGAAGGGAATTGACCTTGATATTTACGAAAATGAATTTGTGACGCTCCTCGGCCCTTCCGGCTGCGGGAAAACAACGCTTTTGCGTATTTTGGGCGGCTTTTTGCAGGCAGATCAGGGCGAGGTGCTGTTTGACGGGCAGGAAATTTCCAAGCTGCCCCCCTATAAAAGAGAAATCAACACGGTATTCCAGAAATATGCCCTTTTCCCCCACATGAATGTGTATGATAACATTGCCTTCGGCTTGAAGCTGAAAAAGGAGCCGAAGGACATCATCGAGCAGAAGGTAAAGCGTATGCTCAAGCTGGTAAATCTGGAGGAATTTGCGGACAGAAGCGTCACTGCCATGTCCGGCGGGCAGCAGCAGAGAATTGCCATTGCCCGTGCCTTAGTGAATGAGCCGAGCGTACTGCTTTTGGATGAGCCTCTTGGCGCGCTTGACTTAAAGCTCAGAAAGGAAATGCAGCAGGAGCTGAAAAAAATTCAGCAGGAGGTTGGCATCACCTTTATTTATGTGACACATGATCAGGAGGAAGCGCTGACCATGTCCGATAAAATCGTTGTCATGCGAGAGGGCGAAATTCAGCAGATTGGCAGCCCTACTGATATTTATAACGAGCCTGTCAATGAATTTGTTGCGAACTTCATCGGCGAATCCAATATCATTGAAGGTATGATGGTGGATGATTACAAGGTTGTGTTCGGCGGCAGACGCTTTGACTGCGTGGATAACGGCTTTGGTAAAAATGAGGTGGTTGATGTTGTCATCCGTCCGGAGGATTTGGATATTGTCCCCCGCGGCGAGGGCAAGCTGAAGGGCGTTGTGAAATCCGTTTTGTTTAAGGGCGTGCATTATGAAACCATGGTGGAAACAAAGGTCGGTACGGAAATCACCGTAAAAATGGCAGTTTCCAACGACAGCCCCGTTTATAACGAAGCGGCAAACGAAAAAATGTCCGCCAACGACTTCTATCTGGATATGGAGGACGTAGAGGAGCTGGACGAAGCAACCATCATTGCCCGTGCGGACGCGCAGGCATGGAATCCCGATGAGGATGAATTTATCTCCATCAAGGAGGTGGATTATGATATCAAAAAGGAAAACGGCAAATATCCCGTTACCTTCTCCACAGCCGCAGGCACCTCCGTTACGGTCAATATGATTGTAAAGGATGAAAACCGCGTGACAAGCACCGAAAACGAGGAAGAAATCTATGCCATGAACTTCTTTAAGAAGGTGGATGAAATTCAGGAAGCGGTTGCACTGGATACCGACCTGAAAACATGGGCGAATGCTTCCGCATGGAGCCTTGAGGATGACACAGCTGTTGAAATTACGGATGTCAAATATGATTTTGACCCCGAAACCATTACCCCCGGCATTTATGATGTGACCTTTGCCACAAAGGGGTATGAATATAAGATTGACACCACGGACAAGTTCGAGGTGGGCGATGAGGTTGGGCTGACCTTCCAACCCGAAGATATCCATATCATGTCGAAGAACAATTATTAAGAAAGGGGGCGTGATAAGTGAAACAATTTCGTAATATGCTCTATCCGTATGTGGTCTGGCTGTTTATCATGGTCTTAGTCCCCATGCTGATGATTTTATTATATGCCTTCACAACCGCAGGCAATGAGGTAACCACCTTCCGCTTCACTCTGGAGAACTTCTCCCGTTTTCTGACGGATACGGTTTTTCTGGATGTACTGAAGCGCTCCCTGCTGATTGCAGTTGTGACAACGGTGGTCTGCGTGCTTTTAGGCTACCCTATCGCCTATACGATTGCAAAGGGACCTGAACGCAGCGGCTTCTTCTGGATTATGCTGATTACTCTGCCGACATGGATTAACATGCTGGTGCGTACCTATGCGTGGGTGGGTATTTTGCAGGATGATGGTCTGGTGAACCGTTTTCTGGGGATGCTCGGCATTGGCTCCTTCCACATGCTCTATACCACCTTTGCAGTTGTTCTGGGGATGGTCTATAACTTCATTCCCTTTATGATATTGCAGATTCATTCCTCCCTTGCGAAGATGGATAAAAGTCTGCTGGAGGCGGCAAGCGACCTTGGCGCAACGCCCATGCAGAGCTTTCTGAAGGTGACACTGCCCCTTTCCCTGCCCGGTGTGCTGAGTGGGATTACGCTGGTGTTCCTGCCTGCGGTGTCCAGCTTCTTTATTCCGAAGCTTCTGGGCGGCGGACAGTATGTACTGGTCGGCAATGTCATTGAAACACAGTTCTTAACCAGCGGCGACTGGAACTTCGGCTCTGCCATTTCTCTGATTATGGCAGTGATCATTATGCTTTCCATGTGGCTGACGCGCAAGGTCGATACAGACCCTGCGGCAAACGGAAAGGGGGCGTAAGGGATGCAGGATAACCGAAAAACAGGCATCGGCGGGAAAGTCCTTCTGGCATTGACCATGATTTTTTTCTATCTGCCGATTCTGTATATCATTGTATTTTCCTTCAACGGCTCCCGTTCGCTGACACATCTGGAGGGGTTCTCTCTCCGTTGGTATGAAAAGATGTTCGCGGACAGCAATATGATGGAAGCTGTTGTCTATACCATCGTGATTGCGGTGCTGGCAACGGTGATTTCTACGATTGCAGGCACTCTGGCGGCAATCGGGATGTCCCGTTCCAAAAAAATTCTGCGCAATCTGGTAGATCAGGTGAATAATCTGCCGATTCTCAACCCTGAGATTGTAACCGCTATCGGGCTGCTGATGTTTTTCAGTGCCCTTGGCGTGAAAAAGGGCTTTGTGACGCTGCTTCTGGCGCATATTATGTTCTGTATCCCCTATGTGATACTGTCTGTTATGCCGAAGCTGCGCTCCCTTGACCCGAACCTTGCGGATGCCGCCATGGACTTGGGCGCAACGCCCTTTCAGGCACTGACAAAGGTTATTGTGCCGCAGATTCTGCCGGGTATTATCTCCGGCGCATTGGTTGCCTTTACCATGAGCTTTGATGATTTCATCATTTCTTATTTCGTAACGGGCAACGGTGTCCAGAATATCTCTATTCTGGTATACACCATGTCTAAGCGTGTCAACCCGTCCATCAATGCGCTGTCCACTCTGGTGATTGTGCTGATTACCGTTGCGCTGACGGTTGTGAATGTCATTCCCGTTATCCGCGAAAAGCAGGGCAAAAGCGGTGCAGCCCTCGGCAAGCGCGGCATGGCGGTTTGCATGGCGGTTGTGGTTGCCATCACAGGCGTGAGCATTGCCATGCTCAGAAAGGGCGGCGGTGCTTCTCCGCAGGATGCCATTGCGAAATATGGCTCTGATACCTTAAAGCTGTATATCCCCGGGGAATACATGAGCGAGGAGCTGATTCCAAACTTTGAAAAGGAATATGGGGTAAAGGTAATTGTGGAACTTTTCGATTCCAACGAGATGATGTATACGAAGCTGCAGGCAGGGGATTCCTATGACGTTGTCGTTCCCTCTGATTATATGATTCAGCGTATGCTTGCAGATGATGCCCTGCAGGAATTGGATAAAGACCTGATTCCCAATCTGGATAACCTGACCCCTGAGGTGAAGAATCTCCCCTATGACCCCGATAATACCTATTCTGTACCGTATTTCTGGGGCAGCGTCGGCATTATCTATAACCATAACAACGTAGACCCTGCCGAGGTGGAGGCGCAGGGCTTCGATATCCTGCGCAACCCGAAATATAAGGGGCATATCTATATGTACGATTCCGAGCGTGATGCCTTCATGGTGGCGCTCAAGGCGCTTGGCTATTCCATGAATACAAGCGACGCTGATGAAATTCAAGCGGCGTATGAGTGGCTGCTGGATATGAATAACACCATGAACCCGACCTACGTCACAGATGAGGTTATTGATGGCATGGCGAATGGTAATAAGGACATCGCGATTGTATACAGCGGTGACGCAACCTATGTCCAGTCCGAAAATGAGGACATGAGCTACTGGATGCCCAAGGAAGGCACAAACCTCTGGTATGATGCCATGGTGGTTCCCAAAAACGCACAGAATCCCCTTCTGGCGCAGGAATTCATCAATTATACACTGACCTATGAAGCGGCACTGGGCAATTCCGAATATGTCGGCTATACCTCTCCCAATGAGGAGGTTATGCTGGAGCTGAGCGGCGAGGAGGGCATGTACGGCGCATACGAAGCCTATATCCCCCGTTCCGGCTACGAAAAGGATGAGGTATTCCAGGATAATCCCATTCTGAAAAAGAAGATTGCCGAGCTTTGGATTAAGGTAAAGGCTTCAAAGGGGTGAGAGGAATGTTTGAAAAATGCAGACTGATTTGCTTAGGCAATGACGCAGGCAAGCAGGCATGGCTTGCAGGCGGGGGAGATCCGGCACTGGTTTTCTCCGCCAATCAGCTTAGGGGGCGGCTTGCCATCGGTGAGGCTTTGCCTGAACAGCTTGTATTTGACGGCAGTCTGAAGGAATGTATCCATATTTTTTCGGAGCAGTCCATAGAGGAGGGCAGTGAGAAAATCAATGCCTATCTGGAGCAGGGCGCAGCCGAATGGACAGAGAATGGCTGGGAGCAGTTCACCTGCCGCACGGCGGTGCTTGGCTGCTGTAGTGGATTTTATCTTTCCATCGTCAATAAAAAAGACTTATAAGTCGAAATCAGGATTTCGACTTGCACGAAAAAAAGAGATGTGAGTTTCACATCTCTTTTTTCTTTAAAAAAACATATCATAAATTACTTTAATAAACAGCAGTACGATTACCACAATCAGCATCTTGCGGATGACCGCCGCGCCTTTTTTTATGGCAACCCCTGCGCCTGCATAATTGCCGCAGATATTCAGCACTGCCGCAGGAATCGCAACCTTCCAATATACCGTTCCTGCCAGAATATACACTGCCAGAGAAGCACAGTTGGACGCAAGGTTCAGAAACTTCGCATTTCCTGTTGCTGTCCGCATATCGTATTTCAGAATCAGGCAGAAGGCAATCAGTGCAAATGTGCCTGTCCCCGGCCCGAATAGACCGTCATACAGCCCAATCAAGCCGCCAATCAGCACGGAAAGGGCATATTTTTTCCGTTTGCCGAATCGGTCGGAATGGTTATCGTTACCCATGTTTTTGTTGATGAGCGTAATCACTGCCGCAACAGGCAGAATCACGAGGAGCATGGTTTTCAGCGTATGCGCATCCAGCACCAGTACGATTTTTGCCGCTATCGCGGAGCAGACAAACGCCCCTGCCGCCGCCAGCAGCCCCACGGGGATATCCACCATTTTGTTGCGGTAATACCGCAGGGTGGCGATTGCCGTGCCGCAGGAGGATGCAAATTTATTGCAGGCATAGACCATGTGAACGGGCAGGCCGCTGATGAGGTAGGCGGGAATGGTAATCAGACCGCCGCCCCCTGCAATGGCATCCAGAAAGCCTGCCAGAAAGCTTGCAAGCATCAGAAAAACGAAGCTTTGCGTTGAAATAATCAGGTGAAGCATGTTTCATTCCTCTTTTGTGATAGCTTCTGAAGCTGCTCAGGCTTCGCTTGCCTTTGTGGTAACGGTTTTTGTGGAAACGCCGTCAAGCATCCCCAGCTTGCCGGAAAGTGCGCTTGTCACACTGCCGGGGGCATCCATCACAATGCAGATGATGGAAACCTTGCGTTCTCTGTAGGGAATCCCCATGCGCCCCACGATGTAGCTGCCATATTCATGCAGAAGATCGTTCACTGCGGCCGCCTGCGCTGTGTCCTCAATGATAATGCTGATAACGGAAATGCGATTTTCCATAGTTTTTTCCTCCTTGTTTTCATAAAACGGTATCCAAAGAATACGCCGAACCCTTCGTTCGGTCACTACCTAGAAGGATAACAAATCTGCCGCCGCTTTGCAAGGAAAAACCATCCTTCCGCCGCCGTATAACAGCCATAATCAGGAAAACTTATCCTACTAATAAAAAATCCTTATCTTTTTTGGAAAATCTGCTATCATACGGCAAAAATCCTCTTTATTTTTCTCTGTTTCTATGCCGTTGTTTTGGTTGTATTACCTTTTTTTTTCGTTTAAAATAAAACTAGCGGAAAAATTCTGCGGACTACAAAATAATACGGTTTGTTTTTTATACATAAGGAGGCACATCATGGGCGGCTTTTTTGGCGTAACAAGTAAAAATGACTGCGTTCTGGATATTTTCTTTGGCGTAGATTATCACTCCCATCTAGGCACAAAAAAAGGCGGTATGGCACTTCATAGTAAGGAAAAGGGATTTCAGAGAGAAATCCATAACATTGAAAACACACCCTTCCGTACAAAATTCGAGGATGATTTGTATGAATTTGAGGGCTGCGTTTCCGGCATCGGCTGTATCAGCGATAACGACCCTCAGCCCCTGCTTGTGCGCTCCCATCTGGGCACCTACGCGATTACAACCATCGGTGCGATTAACAATGCAGAGGAGCTGCTGCAGGCGGAATTTGATAAAGGGCATCAGTTTATGTCCCGTTCCACAGGCAACGTAAACGAAACGGAGCTGGTTGCAAGCCTGATTAACCAGAGGAGCGATCTCATCAGCGGCATCAAATATGCACAGGAGGCGATCGAAGGCTCTGTTACCCTTCTGATTCTGACGGAGGATGATGCAATCATTGCCGCAAGAGATAAACTGGGCAGACTCCCTGTTCTCATCGGGAAGGATGAGGAGGGCTATGCCGTTTCCTTTGAATCCTTCGCATATCAGAAGCTGGGCTATGAAAAGGATTATGAGCTTGGCCCCGGCGAAATCGTGAAAATTACCCCCGAAGGCTACAAAACCTTACAGCCTGCCGGCGAGGATATGAAAATCTGTGCCTTTCTCTGGAGCTATTACGGCTACCCTAACTCCAATTACGAGGGCGTTAATGTAGAAGTGATGCGTTATAAAAACGGTGAGATTATGGCGCGGGATGAAGCGGCAAGAGGAACACTCCCTGAGGTTGATTATGTCGCAGGTATCCCCGATTCCGGCGTGCCTCATGCCATGGGCTATGCGCAGGAAAGCGGCTATACCTATGCGCGCCCCTTCGTAAAATATACCCCGACATGGCCTCGTTCCTTCACACCTGCGAGCCAGAAAATCAGAAACCGCGTGGCGAAGATGAAACAGATTCCCGTACCCGAGCTGATTGAAGGCAAGAAGCTGCTTTTTGTGGATGACTCTATCGTTCGCGGTACGCAGCTCGGCGAAACCGTTGAATTCCTTTACAGCACCCATGCAAAGGAGGTTCACATGCGTTCTGCCTGTCCTCCCATCATGTATGGCTGCAAATATCTGAATTTCACAAGCAAGAGCAGTGAGGATGATTTGCTTGCACGCCGCATCATTCATGAACTGGAAGGCTTGCAGGGGGATGCGTATCTGGAAGAATATGCAGATGCCTCCACGGAAAGAGGACAGTGCATGCTGAAGCGCATTTGTGAAAAGCTTGGCTTCGCTTCCCTTGGGTTCCAGTCTCTGGATGGTCTTCTGGAGGCAATCGGTCTGCCTAAAGAAAAGGTATGTACCTATTGCTGGAACGGGAAAGAATAAAAATTGAAATAAAAAACAAACGAGAATATAAGAAAAGCCGAGAATCATTTGATTCTCGGCTTTTTGCGTGGGAATAAATGCACAGCCGCATGCCGTAGCGCAGGACTGCTCTGTAAAATGGATTCAGCTTGACAAATTGGAAGTTATCTGAGTAGTTTATATATTTCGTAGGCAACAGGTTCACACCACTCATTCGATGCATCTTCGCCCGGCACTTCAATTGCCAGATGAGAAAACCATTCATCCGGTGCGGCACCATGCCAGTGTTTCACTTCTGCCGGAATATTGATACAGTCACCGGGCTTCATTTCTACAGCATCTTTTCCCTCTTCCTGATAATATCCTCTTCCGGCAATACATACTAAGATCTGCCCACCTCCACTTTTTGCATGATGGATGTGCCAGTTATTTCTGCATCCGGGTTCAAATG
>ERZ791574.727-NODE-727-length-22039-cov-85.551310_pt1 | contig 22039 bp, 16 predicted proteins | sample MGYA00433098_ERZ791574 | MGnify/ENA primary metagenome ERZ791574 (study PRJEB30046, sample SAMN00791933) | human gut metagenome | study: EMG produced TPA metagenomics assembly of the A metagenome-wide association study of gut microbiota in type 2... | reverse complement strand
CGATGCGATTCTGCATCATCCTTTTCTCTCAAAGCCTCGCTGTGCAGATGGCGATGATCGTATCTGATGCCGCCGCTCAGGTTCAGTTTGCCTATCTCCTTGCTCACCGTGGCAAATACACCATAATCGAAGAGATGATAGGCTGGCACCAGGAACTCAGAACCCTTGTTTATTGACTGCTGCCACATGCCGTTGATGCCCGTAGAGAACTTCCATCCATTCATTTCCGGCGAGAGATAATGCAGGTCGTAATTCATGGTATGGAGCATGAAATCGAGTCCGCATTCCTTCGGATTCTCTTCCTCCTCAAACTCCTGACGGCGGTTCTGCTGATAACCCAGGAGGAACTTCAGATTGCCGTCGCCCAGGAACCAGGAATTATCAAGTACAGCCTTGTAATGATGAATCTGCTGATAAGGCATCGGCTTGCCGTAACTCTTGGCATCGTAGCCATCCGGAATTTCCAGTTCGCCCGTTTTCTCATCTCTTTCTCCCTCTACGATACCCGGAGTGAGATGATAATAATCGAGTGTGAGATGCGAATGCCCCTGGCGATAATTCCAGCCGAGGAGCTGCGAGAATGCCTGTTCTCGGAGTGATGAACCGAAGACGTAACCATCGTATTTATTCTTGTAGGCATGCGCCATTTTTCCACTATATCGGGTATTCCAGACAAAGCCGCCCTGGTTGCCGGCAAAGTTGAGCGAATAATCAAAAAGTCCGTTATTGGTTTGGTAACCCGTTGAGAAATTCGCTCTCATGTCGCCCTTAGCAAGGGTAGGAGCGGAGTGGAAGATGAGGACGCCTGCCATCGCATCCGAGCCATACATAAGACTTGCAGGACCTTTCAGGATCTCTACGGAATGAACCGAAGCCGGGTCGATTTCTATTCCGTGTTCATCGCCCCATTGCTGTCCTTCCTGTCTGATTCCATCGTTTACCACTACCACGCGGTTATAGCCCAGGCCACGGATCACGGGCTTTGAAATTCCGCTTCCCGTGGTAATCTGCGAAACGCCTGGCTGGTGGGCGATGGCGTCGATGATGTTGGTAGAAGGTTGCATTTCGAGCTGGCGGGTAGAAACAAAGGAGATAGGTGCCGGCGATTGTTTCAGTTTCTGGCTGCCCGTCAATCCTGTTACCACCACTTCGTTCAGTTTCACGCTTGATTCCGTCAGCGGCTGGTGTCTGGTAGAATCGTTTGCCTCTTCTTCATGAATGTTTGCGTCCTTCTTATCATGATTTGCTCTGTTTATAGCCATAGCAGGGGCTGTTGCCGATGAGCACAGACTCATCAGCAATATTGCTTTCAATATTGTTCTCATTATGTTATTTGTTACCTTATTCTGTTAATATTCAGTTGTTTATAAAAACAGAGAATAAGGTGGGGCACGGGTAGATTTAACCCCCTTCGCCCTGCACAGGCAAGGAGAGCAGAAGGCACGGCGAGGGGAGAGATGGAGCACGGCGATGGCAACCCAAACCACGAGGGATGGAACCAGATAAGGAGTGCTTTGCAATTGGCAAAGCACACAGTCGTGCATGGTATTCTGCAGGGCTATCAGATGCCCGTCGTGATGAACATGATGGGCACAATCGGCACAATAGAAATCAGTATGAGTTCCCTGCGCTTCACCATGATGGTGAAACGTAATGGCCAGCAGCATCGGCAGGTAAACCAATAGCAGCAGCCAGGAAATTCTGATTCTCTTATGCGTTATCCTCTGCATTTATCTACAGTCTATGATGATATTTCTAATAATTTGCTTGTCCATACAGAAATATTTTAAAGTATACTTTGCAAAAATACGAAAATATTTCTAACTATACTTTGAAATAATCCAGGAAAACGGCTTGTTTAAGGAAAATTAATGTTTTTCCTATGATTTTCTGTTCCTAAGGTGAAAAGCAAATGGATTGGGCTTGCCTTCTAGAGAAAAGGGGATTTTCCTGGGGCTGCGTTCCAATTGTTCCAGTTGTTCCAATTAATTTTGAGTGGGTATGCATCTTTAGTATGTCCTTCTTTTTTTACTTCTCTGTATTATATAACTTATTGATCATTAATTAATTATATATATAATATATATAAATATATATAAATAGAGGTAGGAGGGATATGCAGAAAAAATAATTGGAAGATTTGGAATCTGGAAGATTTTCTAATCTGCTTTCTTCTAAAAGGCTTATTATCAAGTGGTTAACGCAATCATCAATCTTCCGTATAACTTGAAAAAGGAATGTATCTTCCAAAAAGGAGCGTTTTTGAGGGCTATATCTGTTTCATTTTTCTAGCTTTTGTGCTTTCTTTTGGGGTAACCATGCTCTCTTGTATGGCTGGGAATGAATCTGAAGCAATAAAGAAATCCAGAATTCGGGGTGAAACAAAACTGTTTCTTGGGGAAAATGGAAGTTATCAGGAACGGAATCCCCATTTTTTTGTGGATTTTTTCCCCACTCATTCCCCATTTTCCCCACTCTCTGTTTTTTAACACGGAAATGATAAGTTGTTGATAATCAGGCGAAGTTGTCGATTTACTCATTTTCTGGCACGCATCTTGTGATAATGAATAGCGGGTTCGATAATGAATCCACAACGAAAGTAAATAACAATATTAGTAATAACAGTTTAAAAGATAAGATTATGAAGAAGTTCGTTTTTGCAGCTATCGCAGCTATGGTAATGGTTTCAGTAAGTAATGTTTTTGCTTCTAGCAAAATGATGGGTAATTCTGAAGTAGCTCCAGTTGATACAGTAGCTCCAGCCGATTCAACAGTAGAAGGCACAGCTATCAGTTCTCAGGCTAGCGTTGAGGATTCTGCCAAGCAGGAGTCTACAGAGCAGACTGTTGCGGACAAGGCTGTAGAGCAGCAGGCTGTTGCTGAATAGTCTTAAGAAGGTATTCATTTGCAAAGCGTTATAATAGAGAAAAGCGTATTAGAAGTTTCATCAAGGTAATAGGTTATATTTAGGTTTACATTGTAATTGCATTTCCTAGAAAAAGAAAGTGTAAAATTTAGGTTCGGTTTATGGAAAAGGAGTCTGCTGGCAGGGATGCTGGCAGACTTCTGCTTTTTTGTTCGGGATAAGCAGAGAGTCTCAGTCTCAGAGTCTCAGTTATAAATAAAGGGGGTACCATTCTTCCGCTCTCTCTCTCTTTGTCTTTATAACTTATTGATTATTAATTAATTATATATTAATATATATATAATATATAAGTATATAAGAAGAAGAGGGGTGCTTGAAAAACAACTGAGACTCTGAGACTGAGATTATGGAAGCAAGTAAAAGGAAAAGAGGCGATAATCTAATTCCCTAGAAAGCAACGACTTATGAAGGTTTCGCGGTTTCCCATTTTCGGTCTCAGCCCTATAGATTATTCGAAAGATTTTACAAAAGCATTCTTTTTAGGTCTCCCAAACCCTCAAAATTGCTTTGTTTTTTGCTTTAAAGTAGATTTAGACCTTGCTGAAATACAAAATCATGTTCTCCTAAAAAATGCAAGTAAAAACGGGATAACTGAGACTATTGCCCGATTTAGAGCCGGAATAACCGGAAAGTGAGTCTCAGCTGTCTGTTTTGAGTAATTTTCATCCTAAATATTTTCTCAGTTAGAGATTTTTATTTTCCTAACTGGAAATATTATTTTCTTCTCTTAGAAGGGTATCGTCCCAGCGCAAAATTGCCCTAAAAATGATGCTTGTCATCTATAAACGATAGAATTGATACATTTTTATCGTCTATAAACGATCATATGCGTATTTGGATTACTGATGACATGCAAAAAGGCTGAACTTCGGGTTAGGAAGTTCAGCCTTTTGCTTATTTGTGATTTCAGGAAAATATAAAACTATTCTATCTGATACCATTATCTCTATCGCTATTGTTCAGCTTACGGCTGCCTGTATGGTATCTGCGGCCATGGCTGAAGTTGAAGCTGGCAGTAAAGACAAGCATGTTGCCCTGGTCAGCAAGGCGTACCTTGTTCTTCTGCTGCACATACTTGTTGAAAAGTTCATCCTTATACACGCAGCCATGAGGATAGAATACGAATAATCCGAGAACGCCAAACTGCCAGTTCTTATAATTGTAGGTTACGGCAAGATTGGAGGTTGGCTCTCCGCCGTTTGTCTTTTCTCCCCAAAAACTCTTTTCCACCTTATAGGCACCATAGCCAATGTTCCAATTGCCCGTCATGTACCGAATTTCTGCTCCATAACTGAAGTAATTGAACTCGTGGAAATAATCCAAACCCTTTGTCTTGACATTCTGATACTCGCACATAAGGTTCAAATCCAGATGATCCTTGATGAGGTGAACTTCAGAAGTCAACAGCAGGTGCTTGTAATTATGACTCTTCTGATTCTTAGGTTTGCTCACAAAGAGATAAGAGCCATCCTCCCGCTTTTCGGGCAAGATAGAAGTAGCTATAGGCTTGTCGTAATACGTCCAGTTTCCCTCCAGGTACACAGACATCAGCGGAATGTTCCAGGAAGCCGACAAGGTATTGTTGTAGCCGGTAAATGGCTTCAGACCGCTATTGCCGTCACGCGCCTCAAAGCTGTTGGAATATTGGCGCAACTCGCTCAAGTCGGAAAGGCTTGGGATGTCTGACGTGATTTTGCTGCTCCATTTAAAACTCAGACGGTCGCTAGCCTTTGCCTGTAAAGTTACCTGTGGTCGAAACAGCCATTTGCTGTATCCGTTCTCCCCCTGATGGATGGAAGACCTGGTTGCGCCAACTCCCACCTGATAACTGAACCACTTCTGCTGTCCCTGTAGCTGGGTGAAAAGATAGAGATTGCTGTACTTCAATTCCGTATCAGCATTACTGCTTCCCACATAGATGTTATCTGTGTGGCTGATATTATATTGCCCACCTACCGATAAAGCCATCTGTTTCCAGTTCTTGCTGTATGTTCCTTCACCAATAAGAGAGCGCTTTCTACCAGTTGCATCATAACTGTAATCGGTCAGCGGAGCGTTCTTTACAGATTCATCCGGCGATTTGTTGAACGTATATTCCCTCATACGATACTGGTAATCTGTGCCGATGTAAGTACCCACCAGGTTCAGAGCCAGGTTCTGGTCATGGGGCATGTTGAGCGAATAATAAATGTCCAGAGATGGAATCTGCTCCAGCATTTTTCTGTTGTTTTGCAGATATTGATTTGCCTTGCCGCTTTCCTGATAAAGCTGGTTCATGCCTCTCACAGGACTGTTGTGATTGTAGAAATTCAACCGTACATTCAATGTATATTTGTCTGGCTCACTAAGATTATAACCCAACTGTACATTATTGGTGGTGTATAGGAACGGAGAATCATAACCTAAATAATTGCGATGTAGAGTTTCTCCTGTGGGCAGATGATAAGTACCGAGACTCTCATAGCTTCGTTCCTCTACCGAGCGATAGGAGAAATTGTAGTTAATGCTGAATTCCGATTTCTTCACATTGTATTTGAAATAACCGTCGCTATTATTGAAACCTGCCTTGGTGCCTTGCATCGTAGAAACTCCACCCACATAACCGGCATAACGTCGGCGGACCTGGTAGTTGATGACTGCATCCAGATTGCTGTCTCCATATTTGAGTCCTGGAACATTGATGAATTCCACCTTTGTAACTTCATCCGGCTGCAAAGCCAATACATCTTGCATGCTAGCCTTGACATCGTTGATGCGTATTTGCACATCTCCGCCCTTTAATGACAGAACTTTGCGTTCTGCTCGATTTACGATAATGGTAGGCAAAGACAAGTTGTCCAACAGATCATAACCATTGGAAGCCGTTTTCACCTGCTCTTTTGTAGGGAAGATGATTTGTCTATCTACTTTTTCTACAACCCTTGCGGCTTCAACGGTCACACCTTTCAACAGGTATGAATTCGCCTGCATCCTCACATTTCCGATGCGGGCAATAGGTACCAGCTTGCAAATCGTCTTGTAGCCCACGAAAGAAACCTTCATGAGGGCCTGTTTCTGCTGGCAGGGGATGACGAAATCGCCATTGGCGTTGCTCACGCCTCCACAGAGAAAGGAGGAATCCTTCGGGTTGAGCAGCTGGATATTGGCGAATTCTACAGGAAGATTGTGATTGTCTATCAGTCTGCCTATCAGCTTGCGCTCGCTCTTGCGTATGCATTCTACCGTGATGAGGCTGTCGCCCACGGTCATCTGCATCGGATAGAAACCGATTACCTTGCGGATAGCATCGGGAATATTGGCTGTCTTCACGTTCTGGGTAACTGTGAAATCCTCCAGTTCGTTGTAGATGAAACTGATTTTGTAGCGCTTGGAAGTCTTGTCGAGGTCGATGAGGACGTCCGACATATTGCGGTCGTGATAGTTGCGCTGGATGTGCTGTGCGCTCATCGCCATGGCGAACGTGCACAGCAGGAATATGATGGCTGAAAATCTTCTCATAATGATACTTTTTAACTTTGAACTTTGAGCTTTGAACATTGAACTTTATGATTACTTTGAGAGTCGATAATATTATGCTTACTTTTGATAAGCTTGTTATTTTACAATCAGCTCGTTTTGCTGCAATTCGATGTTTACGTTCTCGAATTGGTTCAGTTCTTTTACGATGTTCTCGATGCTCGAATGACTGTTCCATTCGTAATAGAGGCGGAGGGTCTTGTCCTCGTTATTCTCAAACTTCACTTGTAAATCATAATAAGAAGCAATCTCTGAAATCATCTGCTCGAAAGTCACATTCTCGAAAGTCTTGTGAATGACTGGCTTTTCTGGTTTCGGATGAGTCAGGGAATCCTTTGCTGCTACCTGCTTTGTGGAATCTGATTTTATGACTTCCGGATGAGTATCTGCGGTTACCTGGGTTGTTTCCTGGCTGCGCTTGATGTAAGTATGGATTGCGGCAAAGGCAATACCCGAAATCAAGACAAAACCGGCGATGGATGCTGCCAGTTTACGCCAGGAAGTTATAGGATGAGTTGCTTTTTCCTGAAGTTGATGCTCCTGGCTGAATTTCTCCCATTCCTCATCTACATTAATAATAGGAGAGGGGCTTTCAAGTGCAGAATCCACTTCCATCATCGTCTGATAGAGCTTTCGGCATTCCTCATCCTGCAATATTTCACGAATCTCCTCATCAGAATACTTCTCCTGATGGTCGATGATATCCAGTATTTTTTCAAACTTGTCCATAATAAATCTGCTAAGGGTTAAACTTTTGCTTTAATTTTCTGATGCCTTGCGCCAGATGCTTATAAACTGCTACTTCGCTGATGCCCAATTCCGTAGCAATCTCCCGATATTTCAGTTTCTGCTGAAAACGGAGATCGAGTACCTTGCGGGTTTGTGGCGTGAGTTCAGCATTCATATAAGCCAGAATTGCCTCGTACTTTTCGGTCTCCCTGTCTATTTCGGCAATCGTCGCTTCCAGGGGAGCTATCGAAGGCGAAGTATCGGCTTTCAGAAGATGATGAACCCGGTCTTTCATCTTCTGTCGGCTCAACAGGTTGAGGCATTTATGGCGCACACACACCAGAAGATAGCTCCCGGCGTTAGTGGAAGGCAGGGGCGAATCGCTGGCTGTTGTCTCGTTATCAAGACCCAGCTGGGTCTTTCCGTCGAGCACATCGGCAAAGACTTCACTTACCACATCCTTGCTGGCTGCATCATCCTTCAGAAGTACCCTGGCCAATTGGTACATCCTCAGATAATGCTGCCGGAAGAGCTGTTCTATCGTTTCTTTGTTTATTTGCATTACTTTATTTTCTTTTCTTTTGCCTATATTACAATCGAATTTTCATTTTCCTAACCCTTAGCAGAATATTTTTTAATGCAAATTTTTAAATAAATGAGAGCTTGGTTGTGCGGATTGCAAATCCGCAAGAAGTAGGTCGAACCTTTTTTGACTCCGGATTGCAAATCCGGAGGAACGCCTAGCGGGCTTGCTTTTTCTCTTACTCTAGCGGACTTGCTCCTTCTTCAGATGCTTGTAAAGCCACAGGAAGGCGGGAATGAGGAAGAGATCGGCCATGACCCACGCCACAGGGTCGCCGAAGCAGACACCCGTCCACGCCAGGGCTGGTACCAGCCAGAGACTCACGCCACATCTCGCTATCATTTCCATCACGCCACTCAGCATCGAGAGATTGCTATAACCCAAGCCCTGGATACTGTATCTCAGGATGGTGAGCAAGCCCAGACAAGGATAGAAATAGTTGGCTATGCGCATAAACTGGGCAGCATAAGTTACCACCTCCGCCTCGCCCTTATCCACGAAGAGCATCATCATCTCGTCGGCAAACGGATAGATGAGCAGGAAGGTAAAGACGAAATAAACCAGCATCATCCTGATGGAAGCCCTTACGCCCTGACCGATTCTATCCAACTTCCTGGCTCCCAGGTTCTGACCGCAATAGGTAGCCATCGCCACTCCGATGTTCTCGAATACGCAGGTAAAGAGATATTTGATGCGCATAGAGGCAGTAAATGCAGCCACATAAACCGTTCCCAGAGCGTTGTTGGCACTCTGCAGCATGATGAGACCAATGGCGGTAATCGAGAACTGCAGACCCATCGGAACGCCGTTGTTCAGCAGAATGCTTATCTTCTTATTATCGAATTTTCTTTCTTCTCCCTTCGGAATCAGAATCTGCATTTTCTTCTTGATAAACCAGATACAAAGCAGTACGGAAATTCCCTGCGAGAGCCAAGTGGCAATACCTGCTCCTTCTACGCCCAGTCCCATGCCGAGAATCAGAATGCCATCGAGAATGATGTTGATGACGGAGGCGGTGATGAGGAAATAGAATGGCTGCTTGGAGTTGCCTAAGGCACGAATCTGACCGGAGAGCAGATTGTAGCCGATGGTAAAAGGAATCGCCGCAAACTGCAGCATCAGGAAGATGTAGGCGTCATCGAACACCTCCTTCGGCGTATTCACCAGGTGCAGAATCTTTCCGCAGAAGATGCAGGAAAGGAAGGTGATGACCACGGCAAACACCACGGCGATGCGGATGCTGTTGCTTACGTAAGCCCGCATCTTGGCATAATCCCTGGCGCCGAAAGCCTGGGCGATAGGGATGGCGAAACCGGCACAGGAGCCGTTGCAGAAGCCCATGATGAGGAACATGATGGAGCTGGATGCGCCAACAGCCGCAAGAGCTCCCACGCCAATCCATCTTCCCACGATGGCAGCATCGATGATGAGATACATCTGCTGAAGGATGTAACCCAAGATAAGTGGAATCGCAAATTTGATGATGGCTCGCAAAGGCGAGCCTATAGTCATGTCGTTTGTTGACTTTGAACTTTGAGCTTTGACCATTGAACTTTATGATTAGTTTTTGTTATCCTAAAAATATGAAAGAGAGGGGAGAATGCACTCATTTTATTTGAGTGCATCTCCAATCTTCTGTCTGATTTGTGTCATTTTGTTGCGGCGCTCAATGGAAAACGTATCTCCGTGGGTTTCCACATAATCGAAGAGCATGAAAGCCTTGTTCAGGAGTTCATCTCTTGCGGGCTGTCCCACGGTATCCGCCTCGTGATAATAGAGTTCGGCAAGCATGTCCATCTTGGAGAGTCGTTTCTCCTCATCGGCAATTCCTGCCATCGCCTTCATCACGTCCTCGATGGTGGCGATGCTGTAGAAGGCGTAAGGACCTACGTATTGATTGTAGAGCTCCCTGATCTTCTCACGTCTCACCTCCACCTCTTCCTTTTCGAGCATTCTTTCGAGTGCCGCCATAAACTCGCGAATCAGTCGCTGTATGTAGTCTCGTTGTAGCATAAAATAGTCTTTGTTTTATTCGTTGTTGTTGATAGCCTCCACATACTCCCACAGTTTCTTGTAGAAAGGATGTTTCGTCATCGTGTCCTTGTTGCCCAGAATGATGAGCTTCATTCGGGCTCTCGTCATCGCCACGTTCATGCGGCGAAGGTCTTTCAGAAATCCGATCTGGCCCTCATCGTTGGAACGTACCAGGGAGATGAGAATCACATCGCGCTCCTGCCCCTGGAAACCATCCACCGTATTCACGCTTATCAGGCGGCGGTAAGGCTTGAAGAATTCATACTTCTTGATGAGCTTCTTCAGATACTGCACCTGGGCACGGTAAGGCGAAATGATGCCTACGTCGATTCTTTCCTCCAAAACGCGCCCTTTGCTTATCTTGGTGAAGTATTCCGCCAGGGTAAGCAGGGTAAGCTCGGCTTCTGCCTTGTTGATACGCCCGAAACTCTCGCCCACAAACTGCTCCTTGAAGTTCAAATCAGAATTCTGATTGGCTGCAGATTCAGAAGATGATACGGATGCAGAATCCTCAGGAGCATTTTCTCCTTCTATCGTTATCTGATTCTCCTCGTTCGAAGTATCAATCCACGTTATCGGATGGTCGTAATCCAATACGCTTCGGTATTTAATCTGAGGCGCACTCTCCACCTTGCCCCCGTAGAACCAGTCGCTGGAGAATCGCATGATTTCGTCGTTCATGCGGTATTGGATTTTCAGCAGGGTTACTACCTCCGGCTTGTTTTCGGCGATGCGCTCCATCAGGGTCTTGCCCAGTCCGGCTCTTAATGCCGCAATACTCTTTACGGTAGGCGGCAGCTGACAATGGTCGCCCGCCAGAATCACCCGGCTGGCTCTCTTCATCGGAATCCAGCAGGCGGCTTCCAGAGCCTGGGCAGCCTCGTCGATAAAGAGGGTGCCAAACTTCATGCCTTCCAGCAGATGATGGGCTGAGCCTACCAGGGTACAGGCTATGACACGCGCCTCGCCAAAGAGTTCTGCGTTGATGCGGAGTTCTATCTCGGCGGCACGGCTCTTCAGCCTGTCCATCTTCTGATGATAGTTCTCGCTACCCTTCTTTCTGTTCTTTCTTAACTCTCTGATTGCCTTGCGAATCGCCCAAAGCTGAGGGTAATCAGCATGGCTCTCAAAGCGGCGCTCGTAGGTGAAGCCCAGCATCTTGTCGTTTACGCGGGTTGGGTTTCCGATACGTAGCACGTTGATGCCTCTGTCCACCAGTTTTTCTGATATCCAGTCTACCGCCATGTTGCTCTGTGCACACACCAGCACCTGACTCTCTCGCATCAGGGTTTCGTTAATGGCTTCTACCAGGGTTGTTGTCTTTCCGGTTCCCGGAGGTCCGTGAACGATGGCAACATCCTTCGCCCAAAGTACCTCGTTTACAGCCCTTTCCTGGGTAGGATTGAGCCAAGGGAACTTCATCGGTTCGAAGGAGAATCTTCCTGCCTTCTGATGGGAATAGAATAAATCGCGGAGATAAGCCAGACGGTTGTTCTTCGCCTTCATCACGCGGTCCAGAGCCTCGAACATCAGTTTGTAGCTTGTTTCATCAAAGGATAACTGTACGCCGATAGGGGCGGTTGACTGCTGAAGTTCGAGCAGAGGGGCAGAATCGGGTACGGTAATCACCATTCTGTCGCCATCCACATAACTCACGGTTCCGGTAAAGGAGAAATATTTAAGTGAAGAGCGGGAAGGAAGTGAAGAACGAAGAGTGAAGAATGAAGAATTCTCTTGTCTTTCACTTAAATCCCCTTTATTTTTGTTAGAAACATTATCAGAAGAGCTATTGAATTCTTCACTCTTCACTCTTCGTTCTTCACTTCTAAAGAACATGACGGGGCGACCGAACTCAAAATTGTGCTCGATATCCTGGTCAGAGGTTCGGAAAACCTCTATGGCTGTCTGGTTCAGCGAATTATAAAAGCTCTTTCCCACCTGTAGTGGGAACCAGGCATCACCTCGTTTCACCTTCCGCTGCATTCCCATCTGTTCGGTAAGCTTGCGGAAGGCTTCTTTCTCGGTATAATACTCCAGCTGGAGCAGGGTGCGTTGCTGCAATAATGCCTGAATTGGTGAAATCTGTTCCATATAGGGTGCAAAAGTAGCGTATTTCTGCCGAATATGGAAAGAAAAAGAGATAAATATGTTTAAAGTTCCTGCTTTATTTATCCCAAAGCTGATAGTCGATTACCTTATTGTCGTTAGACTGAATGCTGTCGCTTGCCGAAGATGCAGGCTCTTGGGCATTTTTCTCTAGATGATAATAGCTCCCGCCCAGGGCTGCCAGCAGGGCGATGATGAGGGCACAGAGCAGAAACAAGGCATGGCGGTAACGGGGCGTACAGGACAGGCGTTGGCGCAGTTGGGCGATGTTTTGCGGACGGCTTTGCGGGTCGCGGCAGCTACAGATTTCAGCCATCTTGCTGAGTGCCTTATCGCCCGTAGCCTTGGCCATTTCACCCAGAACCATGCCCAGAGAATAAATGTCGGCACGCGGTTCAGCCTTGGCGCCAGGCAACATCTGTTCGGGAGCAATATAGCCCGAAGTACCGGCTGGCGATTTCAATACGCAGAAAGAATCGCTATCCGAGAGACCGAAATCGATAAGTTTCACGTTCTGCCCGTTATGGGTAATCATGATGTTAGAAGGCTTCAGGTCGCGATGAATCATCTGTTTATTGTGCATATATTCCAACGCATCCATCAGCTGTGCTGCAATCTTGCGGGCGAGTTCTGCCGAGAGGGCATTTTTCTTGATGAACTGTTCCAGATTGTCGCCGTCAATATATTCCATTACCACTACCGTGCCCAGGATGTCAACCTTTTCCAGGTCGATGGTGCGGCAGATATTGGGATGCTCCAGCTGCTGGCCTATTTCAAACTCCTTGGCGAGTGCCTGTCGGTAAACAGGGGTGTAGAGGAAATCGTTCTTGAGACATTTCAGCATGAAACGCTTGCCGTATTTGGTGGCTGTAAAGATGCGTGTATGACCCGAAATAGACACGTAGCATTGGTGGAGATTGCTGAATGCATCCTCCACAGGCAAAGGGTTTGATTCGCTCATCTCCTTGCTGATATCTTCGGTAAATCCCGATGTTGTTTTCTTCTTCTTTTCTTCTGTTTTCTGCATGCTCACGGTTTCCTCTTTTTTAAATTTCTGTTGTTTTATTTCTTGTTGATGCTGATGACGGTAAGTCCGCCGTTTCTGCCGGCTACGAACGAGGCTGTACGTTCGCCGCCGCGCTCGATGTAAGGCAGAAAGAGGGGCTGCTCCTTGATGAAACAACCTGTTACGAAGCGGTCGCCTGGCAACAGCTTGCTGTTCTCTGATTTCTCTATTTCATAGGTACTGTCGCCCAGATAGCGGAGCAGCAGCAGACGGTTGGGACTCCATCCGATAGAAACGAGGGAACCTTCACGCAAATCGCTGCTTACCAGCTGGTTTGCCTTGAAGAACGAACTGTTGTACTTGGTGCTGGTCTTGAGCCAATGGGTAAATTCCATGTAGCTCTTATGTCCGATGTATTGGGAAAGCACATCGAGGGTTACCATGCGCGGCTTATGATTGTCGCTCACGTATCCATAGAGTCGTTTGAGGGTGGATGGAGAAACAGTTCCACATGTTTTCTTCTCCAGATAGAGTGAAAACTCTTCGAAGTCGGTTGTCGTGGCAAGAATCTTGCCGTATTTCTGTTCTACGAGCGATTTGAGCTCTTCTATTTCGGGTGTTGTCATAATTTATTCTTTAACAGTATGAATGTTCGACAATTTTATTCTTCAACGATATGGGTGAATTTGCCCCATAACTTATGGTTCTGATACCCCTTTTTCATGCCTGCAGGAACGTGCACCACGCAGGTAGTGAAGAAGTTGGCTACCTTGTTGGAGAAGGCGTTTTCTTCGCAGTAAGGTATTGTGGAAGCTGAAACATAGAGGTCGGTAAGTGGACTTTCATCGAAAGCGTAGTTGCTGATATGTTCGGTTTTTGCTCCCAGATATACTTTCGTGAGCTTCCTGCAGCCTTGGAAAACGCCCGTAGGAATCAGCTTGATGCCTGCCCCGAGATGTATTTCCTTTATCTGGCTGTCCATGAAGGCACCTTGTCCTAATGTTTCAACGTTGTCTGACAGATAAAACGCCTCGATGCTGCATTCTCTGAAGGCGTAGGCGCCGATGGAGGTAAAGGCGGAAGGAAGGGTGTATTTACCCTTCTTGCCCATCGGGAACCAGACGATTCTGTTGCCCTCTGCATTCAGCAGCACGCCGTCCTGACTCTTGTAGTAAGCGTTGGCAGGCGAAACCGTAATGGCTTCGAGCACCTTACATCCGCTGGAAGGGAGAATGCTGCCTGCTGAGGCTGGAATCTCTATCTCGCGGAGCGAAGTACAATCGGCAAATGCATCTTTCTCTATGGTGATTGCATCGGCAGGAAGAACTACGTGGGTGAGCTTCTCGCAACCGGCAAATGCGCCTTGCACAATCTGGTTTTCTGCAGCTTCGTGATGATAAGGACCTACCATTCCGCCTGCTGCGAGGTGAACGTCGGCAAGGTCTATATCCGAGAGTTTGCCTAGGGTGGATGCATTATTATTGTCGCGCCCCATCATCAATCTCAGACAACTTAGGTCTTCGCCGTTCAGGGTTCCGGCTATGGTCAGCTGGGTATAATCGTAAAGATGATTGCCCATCAGCTGGGGCAGTTCGCCTGTTTCGTTTAGCGTAATGGCGTCGCTCGTATCATATTTGATGGCGGTTCCGAGGGTTTCTCCTACCGTATTGCGGGCGAAAGGCAGGAACTCGTAGTGGGCATTCCGCTCCAGATTTCCGATGCGCAACTTGATTTTGCCCTCCTTTCCGTTAAAGTTTTCTGCGATGCATTTCTGCTTGTTCTCCGGCTCGCTGGTCAGATAAACGTAGCATCCGGTTTCGGTTATCGGTTCGCCGCCATCATCGGTTATTTCGTAACTTACGAAAGCACTCATCGGTCCGTGACTCAAGAGCGTTGCCGACGTAAGTTTCGGACTCATATTGGGCAGGGTGGTGAAACTCATCATGTTGCTGGTTGTGGTTGTTCGGCCGTTGTTGCCCTGTAGCATATAATAATAGGTAGTGCCCGCTTTGAGTCCCGTCAGAACCAGCGAGACGTCAGTTCCCTGGGCATGAACCTCGCTGGTATTGAGGTTCATGCTCTCCGAAGTGCCGTATCTGAACAGGAGTTTCGGCATTTCTGTTTCTCCCTCTATGGTAGCTGATCCGTTGAGGGTAGCCTCTGTCCGGGTGATGTGGGTCGCCTCTGTGGTTATCAGGTGCGGCTCCAGATAAGCAGGCTTATCGCTATTGCTGCATCCTGCCATCATCATGCTTCCTATCAGGAGGGCAAGAAATCTGATGCTGCGTAATATGCTTTTTATGTTCATTTCTTACTTCTTTTGTTTTCCGATTTTAATACCTATGCCGATGCTGCCCTGCCATTGTTTTCCAGCGATGGTGATGGCTGAGGCTGCGATGCTCACTCTGTTGAACGAGGCGAGCACACCCAGCTGGGCTGCGAAGCCTTTGTGGGTAAGGTCTTCGTTGAGCAGGTATCCGCCTCCGCTGCTCTCGGTCTGCTGCCAGGTTGTAGCGGCTTTGCCGTAGCCTACGCCTTCGAAGAGACAGAAACCATGCGTAATGTGGTGGATGGCTCCAGCCGTAAAGGTGTAGTTCTGGTGGCGTGTATTGCCTGTATAATAAGGTTTGATACTGCTGCCCGGCGTGTAGCCTTCTTTGTTGCAGGTTCCTTCTGTGCTGCCGATGCGCTTGAGGTTGCTGCTGGCATGGATGAAGAAGCCGTGGCGGCGCATCAGGGCGAAGAAGAGACCGTAGGAAGGTCCGTCTTCATGGAAGGATAGCGTGGCGAGCGTGTAGAGGGCGAGTGGCATCTTCTGACGTACTTGTGGTACGGCAATCGTATCTATTACCGTCTTTACCTCTACGATGGTGTCGTGCTTCTCCTGGATGATAGGAGCAAGTTTTGGCAGTTTCAGCTTCAGCTCGTAGGTCATTCTGCTTTCCAGCGGTTTGCTGAACCGGTAGTCGCGGAGCACGCCCCATTCCGGATGCTTGATGGTGAGCAGTTTGGAACCTTTGGGAAGATAGAGCCAGATTTCGCCCACTTCGTCTTTTCGCGATACGATGCCGAGCGGGGTGGAGAAGGCAAAGTCGGAGGGCGCTTCTACCTTTACCAGGGCGCAAGGCTCATCGTTGAGGTCGCGTACGGGGGTGATAAAGGCACTCACGTCGTTGGGCAACAGGCGGAAACCTGCTACCGAAAATTCCTGTGCCTGGACGGATGCTGCCCACAGGCTTAATATGAATAAGAGTATCGTGAGTCTTAAACTCCCAGCTCTTAACTTCTCACTCCTAACTGTCATCATATTATTCTAAATTAAAGTCTTGTATACTGATTACATCGTCTCCGTTATGTACGGTTCCTGCCGGTTGCCAGGTGCGCACGTGGATGAGCGGCATGGACGGGTTGCGGAAATCCCAGAGCAGAAAGAGATAGCCGTCGTCTGCATAGCGGTCGCTCTTGTATTGCTGCCGGAGGGTGACGCCGTAAATGCCGTCCATCGTAGGATGGCGCATGATGCGGAATCCTGAGAATTTCAAGTCTATCTTCTGGTTGACTGTAAATACCTTCGCCAGTCTTGAAATATAGTCTTTCTTCGAGTGAATGGCGTAGGTTACCTTTGCTTCAGCCTGACATTTGTTGTCGTTGGCTGCAGGTTTTACCACGTTTCCTACGATGATGAGTGCCTTGTCGCTAAACACCTGTTTCAGAAAATCAAGATCCTTGGTGGTATAGGCTGTGCGGAAATGTTCGCAGTAGTTGAGGATGGTGTGGCGGCGTCTGGCATCGGTCTCTGTGAGTTTGCCCTGCATGATTTTCGAGGCTTCCTTGTAGAAAGGATTCGACTGCGCCATCGTCTTGAGATCTACCTGCGAAAGATGGCTGGTCTTTCCTGTTTTTGGTGCGTTCGCTTGCCTGTTTGCCTGTTCTTCCGGTTGATAATCAGCCGAAGTTTTTGCGGTTTCTTCCGCCTCTCCATTCATCAGCATCTGCGCCTGCTGCCTGTTGTCTTCTGGAATCGCATTCTTGTTGCTTTCCGTGAATACGACCATACCCTGGCGGTCGATAAATCCCTCTCGCTTAGAGTTTTGCTCGCGGAACCGGAGTTGCCCGTTGCGGTAACGGGTATCTAGCAGACAGCCACGCAAAGGGATGGCAAACAGCTCGTTGCCGTCAGCATCTTCTACCACGTATCGCTTGCCTTTCGCGCCGTTGTCCTTTTCTACAAGTTCCAGTCCTTCGTTCACTCCGTATCGGGTTTCCTGGCTGTCGCCTTTATAAACGGCAGAGGGTAGCAGCCACAAGGCTGCCACCCATCCTCCGAGAAGGAGTGCTAGAAGGGATAATATCAATACCGTCTTCTTCATCGATAATTCTCTGTATTTTTATCATGCATAGCCCTTCGGGAGAAAGGCTTTCTTACTTATTTCCCCCAGTTCTGAATCTCGCCGCCTATCTCTATCTTCACCTGGTCTGGGTTGTCAGAAATGATGAAGTTGACAAGATGTTCGGTTCCGGGTTTAAACTGGAATCTGCTCTCGTAGAGATAACTTACACCTTTCATTACCACTTCGATGAGTGGTCTTCGGTTTTCTATGCGTTGAGGCACGATGATGGCCGAGTAGATGTAGTCGCTCTCCTGATGGGCGATGATGCTCTGCTGGGTTCCCTTCACATAACGGGTTGCCACGCCTGCCTGAAGGTCGATGGTGGCTGTAGGTACCGTGCTGTGGATGGTTACCTGGGCATGGGTAGGCATTTCTCCCTCAAAGTCTTCGCCCTTGATCAGGCGTATCTTGAGCTTGCTCATGATGTGCTTGAAGTTGAGGCTGATAGGGGAGTTGGATGCCTGGATGTCCTTGCTGGTGGCAAAGAGCAGGTCGCTTGCCTCGTAACCGCCGGGTGCAGTTGCCGTCTTCGGGGTACTCTGGTCGAGAGCTACGCTGAAAGGCTGGTCTGTCGTGCTGCTTACGCCCTGTATGTATGGGTAGTAAGCGTAGGCGTTGTAGGTGCCTTCGTCCCAGTAGAGGGTACGGGCGGCTTCCCATTTGCTGCCATCGTAGGTGAGCGCTTCGTTGTTCACGAGATTGCCGCCTATTTCGAGTGGAGCCTTGCTTTCTGCCACGTAGAGCCCTATCTTGTCGTTGGACTCGAAACTGGTTGCCGTGGCACGGCTCTGGCCGGGATAGTTTACGGCAAAAGTCATCGGCGTAGATTGGGCATCCTTGTAGCGGGAGGTTGTTTCCACCTCCTCGCTACATGAAACCATTCCTAATATAGCCAACGCAAAACTGGCGTATCTTATTATATGTTTCTTCATTTTTTTCTTGTTTTAATGGTCCATACTCTGATTTTCCTTGCCCTCGCTCTTAGCGATGCTTTCTAACCTTTGCCATCTTCAGCGGACTGCCTTTATGGAAGATAGGAGCATGCTGGTAGGTTCCGGATGTGCGCTGGTCGCCATCGCCGCCGAAAGCACGGCTCTCTACGATTCCCGCATCCCGCTTGTCGTTCTTAACGAAGTCTTCGAAACTGTAGGTTTCTCCGGCATAAGCCTTGATGCGTTTCACGATACTCTCACGGCTGATGGTGCTGTAGTAAGGAATATCGTTGTTCATGCAGGAGTTCGGCTCCGAACGGAAGACGCCTCGGTTGTGCATGTAGCCTCCCTCATAAATATCCACGATGTCGCTGTAGCGGTCGTCGAAGATCAGATGGCTCCATCCCACGCTGTGCATCTTGCCGGTAAGTTCCAGATTATCAAACCAGCCGAGTGACTTGGCTGCGTTGAATTCAAGAACGTGACCACAGCAGGTACAATCGCAGAAATCAATGAAGGCGTTGTGATAAATGTACTCATCGCCCAACTTTCCGAATCCGTGTCCGCCTGCCTCATGCTGGATGACGCCACGGGTATCGAGCGGATAACCATAGGTACTCTGCGGACAGAAGGCAATAGCCGAACCATCTTCCCACATCTGGCAGATGCCGCCGTAATCGGTAGAATTAGGAACGATGATGATCAGCGTCTGATTCAGATTGCCCTTGTTGACGGTTGGAGCGCCCAGAGCATAATCGAATACTTCGTCATAATCTGCCTTCAATCCTACGCCACCGGTAAAGGTGGTATTGAATCGGTTGTAGCGGATGGTGTTCACGGTTCCTACGCCCGATTCCGTAGAAAGCGGAATGGCTGTATAGACGTTGAAGTAATCACGGTAAGTCTTGTAAGGTTCGATACCGAAGAAATACTCCACTTCCTGCTTGATATTCTCCATATATTTGCTGCTGGCAATATCCTTTGCATTATATCCGTCGCCGAGCAGAACGATGTTGATTCCACCCTTGTTGCCCTTGGTAGCTTTCTGCAGGGTTACCCATTCATCCTCTCCATATTCATAGCCATACTGTGAAACGCTGCATTCATGGGTGTAGTCTTTGTCTTTCAGTCGGAACACCACCTTTCCATCACGACTATCAGCATTCTTAGCCATGCTCTTGATGGTCAAGGTTACTTCTGTCTTCTTGTTGCCGCTGGCAGGAGAAACCTCGCACCAGTCTGGCTTGCTGGCTACTTCCCATTCGCCTTCGGCGTTAATCACCAGTTTCTGCTTATGCTCCGTGCTCAAAGCGCAGGCTACAGATGGGCGGCAAACGAGCTCGTGGTGAGCTGCGATTCGCTTGAAGTCGCACCAGCCTGGTGCTGATTGATATTGGGAAATGGCAGATTCTGGGACTTCGAGAGTGAAGTTGTCCTTGGCTATGCCATCGAAAACTTGTTTGTAAACATGTGGTGGCATCGTTCCTTTACAAATAATGCTGTTGATGCCAAAGCAGTTTTGAAAGGCTCCGCCATCATCTGTCCAAGAAGGTTCCCATCTGATATTTTCGAGACTTTCTGGGAATATGAGCCCCTCTAAGCTGCGGCAATTGGCAAATGCGCCAGCGCCGATGCTTTCAAGTCCTTCAGGAAACTCTAAAGTACCCATAATTCGCCAATTATAGGCAAATGCTTTGTTACCTATTCTAGTGACGGTTGAAGGAATATTCAAATTTCCGGAAAAATCATTATTATAGAATGCATCGTCTGCAATTACTTTCAGACCTTTTGGTAGATGTAATTCTCCTTTAAAACTGTTATCTCCAAATGCAGATTGTCCAATACTAGTTATACCATCATTCAAAGTTAGAGTACCATTGAAACCGCATCCCGTAAATGTTTCGTTTGGTATGGATGAAACTCCTTGTGGTATTTCTAATGATCCTGTTAGGTTATTACATAAGAAGAAAGCTCTCTCTCCTAACTTTTTGAGTTTAGAAGGAAGTTTTAATTCTCCATAAAAACCAGAGCACCTATCAAAACAATATCCTCTTATTATTTCAACATTATCTGGTATAATCAGATTTCCTGTTAGATTAGAACAGTATTGAAATACTCCGTTGTAATAGTCGATACCTTCGTCTTTGATATCCTTGTCAGGTCCATCTCCTGAAGTCCCTAATTTTTTCAAAGTTGAAGGTAAAGACAAAGTTCCGTTTAATGAACTACATCCAGTAAAAGCTCCTCTTTGAATCTCTACAACTCCTTCTGGAATAATTAACGAGCCTGATAGGTTTTTACAGTTAGTAAATGCGTTGTCACCAATAGCCTTAAGTCTATCTGGAAAAACAAAATTGACCAGGGTTGAATTTCCACCGCCACCTTGTGCGTTAAATGCCGAAACAGGAATTTTATCTTCAAGATATTTTTCGTCGGAATTATTTGGATTAGTCCATGCTTTGATATGTACTTCCTTGAGGTTTAGAGCAGAAAGAATTGGCATAGAATCTCTCATGAAATAGAAATCCTTGGCATTAATTTCACCCGTAATCTTCAGATTCTTAATCTTGGTATAGTCCTTATTAGCCGCAGTAATGGCTTTCTTCAAACCTCCAGGAGTAGAGTTGATGACAATATACTCCTTCGCCGTAGCATCATGACTTACTAGATCATTCTCCCAAGGAGTAATGCTTTCGCTAACCAAAGTAAGCTTGTAAGCGCCGCTTCCTGCCTGCTTATCTACCTTGATACCGAAGTTCATCATCTTGCCTGCCACATAGGTAAGAGCCTCGTTCTTAGTGAACTTATAAGGCACACCACCAATTGTGATGCTGAAGAGAGTAGTGCCGGCTGCCACGGTTTGAGGAACCACGATGGTGCGCCACTCGTCGTTAGTACGAGATGGAATGGTCATGGTACTCTCTGCACTTCCTGCAGTCTTGATTTCGCCAGTAGAAAGGTTGATGCTTGCCTTGCGGGCTACGTTGGCTGTCAGAACAATCTTCTCCAGATTCGCCCATTCGCCCTCGGCAAAACCGGAACCTTGAATCAGGGTAACGCGGGCATTAGACATGCGATGCGCCATAGGCAAACGGATTACGCTGGTGGTAGGAGCCACATCCGACACCTTGCCCCAGAGAAAATCGCTCGCTTCGTAGCCACCCATTTCGCCATTCTCGGTAGCCTTGCTCTGGTCTTTCTGTACTTCAAACTGATAATCCTCTATGCTCTCAGGGTTGGCAAACGGATAGTAGCCATACACATCAATATGGGTATGTTTGTCTTTCCAGAAAAGGTCATAAGCGGAGTTCCACTTATAGTTAGGCTCATCGAACGTGTGGCGCACATTATCGCCACGGTTGCCGTTTACCTTCAAGGTTCCAGGCTTGTTTCCCTCGTAATCTACGATATAAACGCCCATCACGTCGCCGTTGCAGAAACCGTTGTCGTTTACGCGGGTTACGGCAAGCTGGTCGATATCGCCCGAAAGCTGGATGCGGTTGCTGTCGTGCTGCTCGGTCTTGTCGCCGAAGAAGTCATCGCTACAGCCCGTCAGGAGCATGGCTCCTGCCGCAAGCAGATATAATAAGGAATGTTTTACTCTTTTCATAAATAATTCTTTTAGGGGAGATGACCTTTCTCAGTCAGAAAGATCATCTCTTATTATTTCTGGATAGAAAATCGTCCGTTCTGTTATTCGGCTGTTCCGCCATAGTCAATACCGTCGTCTTCCCACTTGCTGATATTTACATTCACGCCGTTGCTGGTCTTGCTGAGCGTAACGGTAAACTTATGCTTCTTGCCAGCCTCGAAAGC
>ERZ791574.702-NODE-702-length-22578-cov-4.406163_pt1 | contig 22578 bp, 19 predicted proteins | sample MGYA00433098_ERZ791574 | MGnify/ENA primary metagenome ERZ791574 (study PRJEB30046, sample SAMN00791933) | human gut metagenome | study: EMG produced TPA metagenomics assembly of the A metagenome-wide association study of gut microbiota in type 2... | reverse complement strand
GGCTGTGCTCTGATGATGCGGATACCAATGCGCTCGTGACGCGCGGAGAAGCGGCAATCATTCTTCATGCTGTCCTGACACAGAGCTTCCACGTCGAGGAACCGCCTGCACCGGTGACGCTGGTGAATGCGGCAGGTGTCAATGTCAACGATTTCCTGCTGGAACTGCGGAAAGTACCCGAACAGGTCCTCGATGCCTTCAACGCCGCCGGCTGGACATATTGCATCGACTTCGACTACATGGGCGGCCTCAGCAAGAAACTGAACATGAGCTGCATTGGAGCCACCAATTACAGCCGGAAAACCATCTACATCTCAGAGGCCGATGCGACGCTCCACGAGTTCGGGCATTTTCTGGATTATGCCCTGGGTTTTCCCGCAGAGCATGAACGGCTGTATCTGGCAGAATCGCAGAACTCCAGTCTGCGGGACTATGCCAAGACCAATAGCCGGGAATTTTTTGCCGATTGCTTCGTCCACTGGATCACATACAGCGCTGACAAAAAGCGCATGGATGATTTCCGGGATGCAGCACCGCAGACTTACGCCTACATGAAGAAACTGGCAACAAACAACTGGGGGAGCCTGATACATACGGTTCGCCACGGGGCGTCACAGAAATGGCAGAGTCCCGCAGTTGACAGATTCTCCCTTTTCCCGCTATAATGCAGTCATACTATAAACGAAAAGGAGATTTATTTCCATGAATAAAACCGAACTGACCGCCGCCATGGCGGAAACCAGCGGTCTGAGCAAAAAGGACTGCGAAGCGGCCCTCGCCGCCTTTACCGGCGCAGTGGAAACCGCCATGAAGAGCGGAGACAAGGTGCAGATGGTGGGCTTTGGCAGCTTCGAGGTAAAGAAGCGCCCTGCCCGTGTGGGCCGCAACCCCCGCACCGGCGAACCCATGACCTACCCCGCCTGCAAGGTGCCGGTTTTCAAGCCCGGCAAGGCACTCAAGGATGCCATTCGGTAAAGCCACATAACAGCAAGTTCCCCCGTGTCCTTCCAACCATATGAGAGGGCGCGGGGGGTTCTTTGGGAAAAGCCGTTGGTAAGCGCAGACCTCGTGTTTCCTGATGGACGGAAACCGCACAGCATGGTATTCTTTCGATAAGGACTGACGTTTTCCAATACATTTCTGGGCATACCGGGCAACCACCGGTGAAAAGCGATTGCATTGTAAGGGAAATCCATGCAGGCAGAAAGAGCATGATCAGTGCTCCGGCTACCGCCGTATCAAACGCAGATACCGGCTCCTATACGAAAGGATGTCATATGGCAAAGAAAAAGAACGGCCGCAATCCACGCAATACGATGGAAAGTACAGACAGGAAGCTGATTGGCAATGCTTTTGATGACGCCATTCGCTTTGCGCGGAAAAACAGTTCCCATCCCAATGCGCCTAAGATCTATGATCTTGTCGGCCCTATCCTGAAGCGCCGCAAGGCCGCTGTTTACAACCTGCTGCCGGAAATCAGAAACCGATTCGGGCACCTCTATGGCAATTCGGATACCGGCCTTTTAACAGCATGGATCAATGAATGCAGTGCTCTGAACCATTCTGTTGACGGGGTGGATCACCTGTATTACATCACGCTGGCCGCTGCGATCTTTATGCTGGATGAGTTGAAACGTGACGGAAGGCTCCCCGCGGCGTACTGCTGCTTTAATTCTTCTCAGGAAGCGCTGATGTCTGTTCGACTGCCGGATATTTATGACCCATGTCACGAAGAGATCGTGCTGCGGGGCATGATGGAGCTGATCCGGGAACGTGACCCGCGGGTCAATCCATTTCAAGCCTGTATCAATGACGTGTCTGCCCAGCGCACGGAACCGGTGATCCACCAGAAGCCGGAGCAGGATTCCGAAAGTCTGTCCCCGCGGGAGCGTTTTAACGCTGTCATGGCCTTGGTCCCTTCCGTTGTAAAGGAACGGGCTATGAAGCGGTTCATAGAGAAGTATTGGGAGTTTCTGGGCATCTTCTTCGCCTGTGACGCTCCGCTGTGTAAGAAGCAGACCGAATTACTGCGACAATCGGATTCCATCATGAGCGAGTGCCGCAAACTGCATAAGAGACTCGTGGAAAAACGGGAGGAAAAGAAGTCGCCAAACATACCGCGCTATGTATTGGCTCCGAAAGCCGCGCTTCCTTTCCAAGAGCTGCAGGATATAAGCGGAAACTGCGGAATGAGCAGAGCGGAAACCTTCGCCATAGACGAAATGGACCGGCTGCAGGCGATGGCTGCGCAGGGCCTCGCTATGGAGGATGCGGCCGACGATGCAGGGCACAGACGGTTCTCACTCGCCCTGTTCGCACATTCCGCACAGATGGTTAAGCAAGAAGACCTTATAGAAAACCTGGACGCCGATATTGCGGAATGCCTTTTGCGTTTTGAAGTCAACGACCCGTATGAAACCTGCTTCGGATATCTGTGCCTCATAGAAGCCGGAAGCGATATTCCATGGACCTATAATGCCGCTGTTGCCGTTCTGATGGCTGCGGCACGCAAGCTGCCATGGAACGCACGCGCACTCGATGAACTGGACGACCTCACGGATGGGTTTGATGAAGAAAGCGATTCGGAATATCTGCATGAGAACGCGGATGGGGATTTTGCAAGGGATAAAGACATCGCGCCCACCGACTGGAACGATCGAAAGGCGGACCTATATCGACTCAGCTATTTGAATACGCCCCTCTACACGCCCTTGGAATCGCCTGTACCTGACTGGAAATTGAATATCCCGCAGATCCTGTGTGGCCTTACGGGAATCGTAATGCCGCGAACGGTTTCCGACAGCGACGGAATGGCAGAGGTTTTCGAGGCAGCAGGCGTGGAGAAAGGCACTGCGAAGGGTCTGGAGCTATATCTTCAAATCGCTTTGGACATACAGATGCAAAGCAGGGACTGGCGGCGTGACTTCCGACATCCCTCTGCCGAACTTCCGGAAGAACCCGCCAATTCGGATATTGAAAACGCAGTCAACATTGATAAGGAGGATGACATTGATGGGCTGAAAGCCAAAATCAGACGGCTAAGGGAATCCAATGAGAAATACAGGGAAGATCTCTACCAGATCCGGCGCGAAATGGAAACGGTTAAGGAGCACACCGCAAACGTGGAGAAGCGGGCGGCTGCCGAGAGGACGGAACTCGCTGAACTCCGGGAGCTGATTTTCATGCAGGCCAATGCCGTTGAAATGGGGGGACCGGAACAGGATAAAGCGGCAGAACTGAAATTTCCTTATTCCACGCGAAAGAGAGTCGTTGTCTTCGGCGGCCATGACTCCTGGCGCAAGGCGATTCGCCCGCTTCTTCCCAATGTCACCTTTATCAACCGTGAGCAGAGACCCAACGCGGATATGATCAAGGCGGCGGATGTGGTCTGGATCCAACCCAATGCGCTCTCTCATCGCAGCTTTTATAAGATCATCAATGTGGTTCGAACCAATCAGGTGCAGATCCGGTACTTTGGCTATGCCAGCGCAATGAAATGCGCGGTGCAGGTGCTGGAGGATGATGCTTCCGATGGGAAGCGTTGAGCCGACGCGGATGCTGTGTTCAGCAACATCCCACCTGCTGAATCACGCTTTTTATGAGAACGCTGAATGGCTGAAGGTTTCCTATATCAGATTTCATGGGATCACAAGTGAAAAGTGACACAAAAGCCTTGAAAAAACGGAATTGACAACAAATGACAACTACACTACAATAAAAGTGAGATCAGGCTTCGGCATCCGACTATAAATAGCGCATACGAAATGCAGTTCTTGTGAAATGTTTCCCAGCTTTTGAAAATAACATTTTTATAAAAGTGAGGATCAGGATATGAATCAGACGGTGGCAAAGCTCATTAACGAGCAGATCAACAAGGAATTCTATTCGGCGTACCTTTATCTGGACTTCGCCAACTACTATGCGCAGGTGGGTCTGGACGGATTTGAAAACTGGTATAAGGTGCAGGCGCAGGAGGAGCGCGACCACGCGCTGCTGTTCTATCAGTATATGCAAAACAACAACGAGGCGGTCACCTTCGAGGCGGTGGCCAAGCCGGAGTGGGAGCGCGGGGATCACATGACTCCGCTGAAAAAGGCGCTGGAGCATGAGAAGTATGTCACGGCCAGCATCGACGCGATCTACGCCGCCGCCTACGAGGTTCGGGACTTCCGCACCATGCAGACACTGGACTGGTTCATCAAGGAGCAGGGCGAGGAGGAGAAGAACGCCTCCGACCTCATCACCAAAATGGAGCTTTTCGGCGGGGACAGTAAGGGCCTCTATATGCTCAACAGCGAGCTGAAAGCGAGAACCTATGCCGCGCCCACGCTGGTGCTGGACTAAAATCAACGGACGAAGAAAGGAGATCACCATGAAACAGAGATTTTTTATTTGTAAGCATTGCGGAAACCTCATTGCCATGGTGAAGGACACGGGTGTGCCCGTGGTCTGCTGCGGCGAGAAGATGCACGAGCTAATCCCCGGCACCACCGACGCTTCGGTGGAAAAGCATGTCCCCGTCTATACCGTCGAGGGGAGCACCGTTCATGTCAAGGTGGGCGAGGCGGAGCATCCCATGCTGCCGGAGCACTACATCGAATGGATCTCCATCCAGACGAAGCAGGGCAACCAGCGCAAGGAGCTGCATCCCGGTGAGAAGCCGGAAGCCTGCTTCGCCCTGTGCAAGGGAGATGAGGTGGAGGCGGCCTATGCCTACTGCAACCTCCACAGTCTCTGGAAAAAATAGCAGCCATATTGAAAGGAAGCCCTTACATATAAGAGCAGGAAGATGCTCTTGTTTTCAGAACGGACCGATCAAAAACAGCGAATGGTGACCGGCCTGCAATGAGCAATCTATTTCACCGCAAATAATCATTGAGCCGTGCAGCGCCGTTCGCTCTGCCTGAGAACAGGCAGAGTTCGTAGGGGCTGTGCGGCTTTTTGTATCAACGCAAGGGCAGGGAAAAAGCGCGGGGAGCACCCTTGCCAATATTGCTTCCGCCGGGGACAACGATATTGTAAATGCAACAGTTGTTTTTACAGAGTTCTGATATACTACTATTAAACAACGGCAAGGCCAAATACGACAGGAGGACAACGCCATGATCGACAAGAAAGCTTACCAAAAGATGGACTACGCGCTGTGCCTGCTCAGTGCCCACGCTGACGGAAAAGACAGCGGATGCATCATCAATTCATTCCATCAGGTGACCAGCAGCTTCCCTGCAAAGTTTACCATTGCCGTCAATCGTGAGAATGTGACCGCCGCAGCGGTCGAACAGGCGGGCAGCTTCTGCGTAACGCTGCTCGCCCACGATGCGCCCGCGGCGCTCATCAACGATTTCGGCTACCGCTCCGGCCGTGTCGCGGATAAGTTTTCCCCATACGAGGTCAGACGCGATGAGGTCGGAACCCCTTATCTTACCGACAGTATGGTCTCCCGGGTATCCTGCCGTGTAATTGACCGGCTGGAGATCGGAAGCTACACGCTCTATGTCGGGCAGGCGACGGAGGCAGAGGTGTTCGGCAGCGGCGAGGTGCTGACGCTCAACACCTATGCCGCGCGGGGCAAGGCTGTACCACCCACCGCCACGGTGTACCGCGAAATGGTCGGCGGCGGCTTCAAATGCAGTGTCTGCGGGTACATCCACGAGAGCGAAACATTACGCGATGACTTCATCTGTCCCATCTGCCGCGCCACGGCGGACAAGTTCGTCCGACAGAACTAAGTATTTGGAACCGCATTGTGAAAGAGAAAGGAGTGTTTTATGAATTACATCGCCATGATTCAAAACCGCAGATCCGTGCGGGCCTTCCGCGGCAAAGAGGTGTCGGGCGCAACGCTTGCCGAGCTGCGCACGCACTATGAAAGAAACTGCCGCCGTCTGATTCCGGAGCTTGCAACAGAGCTTGTAATTCTTGATGCGGACGCGCAGAGCGCACTCGAGGGCGCGGCCGGGTACCAGCAGTTCCTCATCGGCGCGCCGCACTATCTGATGCTCCTCAGCGCCCCGCATATCCACGCAGAGGAAAACGCGGGCTACATGATGGAGGAACTGGTGCTCAAACTCACCGAGCTTGACATCGACAGCTGTTGGCTGACTTTTACTGACAGCGCACGTATCAAAACCGCCCTTGGGCTGACCACACCGCTGGAAGTTGCCGCCATCGTCGCCTTCGGCTATGGGGAAAAGACACAGAAAAAGCTGCGGCTGAACATTCTGAATATGTCAACGGTCGATGTGACCGTCGAGCGGCAGTACTTTGCACCGAAAAAGGGTATCAGGGAACTGGTCAATGTAGATACCTGGGGCAATAAGGAGGGGCTTGACGAGATGCTGGGCTTCTACGACGATATGCTCTGGCAGGCGTTTTACGCCGTATCCCTCGCACCGAGCTATCTCAACCGTCAGCCCTACGGCTTTCTGGTAAGAGATCATGAGATTATCTTCGTGCAGATATCCGACCCCTATACCGACGGCACGGATGCCGGTCTTGACGCCGGCATTGCCCTGCTGCACTTCGCGGCGGTTGCCGCTCAGCTGCTTGGTAAGGGGTGCTGGGAACTGGACCCGGAGGGAGTTGAGGGTATTCCGGAGGGCAGCCGGGCTTTGGCTCGCTATTGGATGTAACTGTGCTGACGAGAATAGAAAGGCATTCCCCGCATAATGACATCAGACGTAAAAAGCAGGAGAACAACCCAACACGCACATCCAGATCATCCCTACAGGCACTATGAATATTGAGCGAGGAGGAATGAAGATGAGTTCCATGCGTATCAAATCCAGAGAAAATCCAAATCTGGAGATCTCCGTGTTTCGCGGACATTTTGCGACCCGCCACTCCCACAACAGCCACTACCTTGATATCACCCGCATGAAGCATGAGTACGGCATGGCGGCTGATGCGGCCGGTATCCTTGTGCAGCACTACATCTATGAGAAGCAGATCGACACGATCGTCTGTATGGACGGCAGCGAGGTCATCGGCACGTTCCTCGCAGGGAGGCTTGCCAAGAACGACCGCTTTGCCGTGAACTCCGGCAGGAACGTCTGCATCGTCACGCCCGAATATGACTCCAACGGCCAGCTCATCTTCCGCGACAATCTGGCGGGCATGGTTTCCGGTAAAAACGTGCTGCTTCTGATCTCCACCGTAAACTCCGGTAAAACGGCGCGCCGAGCGATGGAGTGCATCGAGTATTACGGCGGGAGCCTGCAGGGGATCGCCGCGGTATTCAGCGCGATTGCAAAGGTGGACGAGGTGCCGGTGATGAGCATCTTCTCCCCCGAGGACATCCCCGGCTATATGACAAGCCTTGTGCCTGACTGCCCGCTGTGCAGAGCCGGACAGAAAATCGACGCGCTGGCCAACAGCTATGGCTTTTCCGCTCTGAAATGTAATGACAATATGAAATAACCTGCGGACTTGCAGCTCATCCATTGTATATGTTTTAGGGAAGAATCAGCCCAAAACTAGAGAGGAGTGCAGAATGAGGCGGATTATCACTGTGGGTCGTGAATTCGGCAGCGGAGGACGGGAGATAGGACGAAGGATCGCAGAAGAACTGCAAATTGCTTACTACGATCAGGAAATTATTACGGAAATCGCAAAAAGAACAGCGCTGTCCGAAGCATATATCCGGCAGATAGAGGAGAAACGTCCTGTTGTGAGTTTCCCAATTCACATTGGACACAGTTTTTATCTGAGTCCAGATCCTACGTTCCATCCGGATTTGTCCATCTACACGAAGCAGCATGATTTGCTTCACGAACTTGCGCGAAAGAGTGATTGCGTTATCGTTGGCCGCTGTGCGGACTTTATCCTCCGAGATCAGAAGCCCATTCGTATTTTCTTTTATGCAGATATGCCGAGTAAAATCAAGCGCTGCATAGACCGCCGGCCAGTAGACGAGAACCTGAGCGAGGCTCAGATGAAAAAACGGATTATGGAAATCGACCGGAGCCGCGCACAGTATTATTCCTTCTTCACTGAGCAGAAGTGGGGAGCGAAGGAAAACTTTGACCTGCTGGCAAACACATCCGGCACTGACATTAAAAAGATGTCTGAATCCTTATGTAGTTACATTAGGGCTTATTATTAACGAATAAGTGAACTTGCATATAATTAGCACACAGTATTGCAGGTAAAGGCTTTTCGCAGGCGGAGAGATCGTGCGAAAGATAAGGTGATGCTCGAGTGTCTGTACAGTATAGCCTATATAGCGATCTCGAACATTACTGCAACTCTCCACCTGCGCCGGTTCTGGTGCAAGAGGTGTCTTTTGATGGCAAAGTACGCTTAAAAGCAAACTCAGACTCCTCACCGCCTGTGAGCAGGAAAAAAAGCCGCCAAAGCTGGCGACTTACAACAATTCTATTATATCAGAAGAATTCGTGTCTTACAAGCGATTTCAACTAAATATGCAAAAATCTATGTTTTGCATCGTGTCGCTTTGTTGATTTTATTGATTTTTCCGCTTGCCAATAAGGGCTTTCTCTGGTATGCTTTAAGTACAGAAAGGGTGAGTCCAATGAAGAGTTAAGTTCCCCTGTTGGAAGCTGATCCGATAGGGAAGATGGCTCCGAAGGTGTCAATGAGCCGCACTCTTAACCATGCAGCGTCACTCACGCAGAAGACCGTAACACGGCACTTGAAGAACGTAAGAGTGAAAAATGGAGCAGGTGGCATTCGGCGTCATGGCAAACCAAGACCCGCCCACGCAAAACGATCCAAGGAGAACTGAATATGAGAGATCCCAATATTCACGAAGGCTGACCCCTGATCGCAGTACCACGGAAACGCGATCGGGGGTCAGTCGTTTTTTAGCGTCATGAGCACTGCACAGCCACGCACAAAAAGTTCCGGACATCCGAGGATGTCCGGAACTTCTTCGTAATTATATCGATTACTTATTCCTGCTCAGAGGGTGCAGCGTCCTGTGCTTCCCTATAAAAAGCGAGGTAGCGGTCCAGATAGACCTTATTGACCACTGCTGTTATCGTATTGCGGAGAAGATCCTTCTCGTCGGACTCCGTTTCCCCAATTCCCTGCATCGCAGGCGCAACTCCAAATGCCGCACCGAGCATATTCTCAAACTCATCGCAGAAATAATCGTAGGCAGTTTGGATTTCATAGTTTTCCGCTTGAATGCTGAACATCAGTCGAAGCCCGTCCAATGGAACGACCGGTTTCACCGCCGCAATGAACATCAAGCGCGCAAGCTGCTCTGCCGAGTAGAGTTTTTTCCGGGGGGCGGGAAGCAGCTTATGCTTGACGTAATTACTTGCCATGGATGCCGTCAGTTCCACCTCCCCCAACGGCGCAAGGAAAGAATTGACGTAGCGAACTGTCTGCTCCAGGTACAGCCCCACATCAGGGATCTGTTCATAACGCGGCAGACGGAATCCGGAGATATCCTCCCTCATTCTGTTTTTCAGTTCCTTTTTCATGCTGCTATTATATATCGCCAACAAAGAGAATTCAACAGCTATTCAAAACATATTTATAAGTTATTGAAAAACCGTTGACAACAGTTTGATAATCTGATAGTCTCGTTTATATCGGTTTTTCAAAAACCGATAACAAGTTTTCAACAACTACGGAGGAAACCATATGAACAGGATTCGAATCGTTGCAGACTCGAGCTGCGATCTTATCACCTTGGATGAAGTGAGTTTTGTCAGCGTGCCGCTTACCATCCGCACGGAAACGCAAGAATTCCGCGATGATGCTTCGCTTGACGTTGAAACAATGGTAGATACCCTTCGCAGCACAAAGGGGCGCTCCTATAGCGCCTGTCCGAGTGTTGCTGACTGGGAGCGGGCCTTTGGAGAAGACGATGATGTTCTTGCCTTTACGATCACCAGCGGGCTCTCAGGAAGCTTTCGAGCGGCCTGCGCCGCAAAACTGAACTGCGAGGAGAACAGTCCATCCCGAAGAATATGTATCATAGACTCCCTTTCGACCGGCCCAGAGATCGTCCTTCTCATAGAAAAAGCGGTTTCTGAATTATCGGCAGGTGCGGACTTTGATGCCGTTTGCCGTTCTGTGCAGGACTATCAGCGTCGCACGCACCTGATTTTCGCACTGGAATCACTGCACAATCTTGCGCAGAACGGGCGCGTGGGCAAGCTTGCGGCCGCGGCGGCAGGAATGCTCGGCATCCGCGCTGTGGGAACGACAAGTGATGAGGGAACGCTTGACCTGCTGGGCAAATGCCGCGGCAGAAAAAGAACGGTAGATTTTCTTCAGGAAGAAATGGAACGGCTCGGGTATACAGGCGGCTGCGTCCGAATCGGACATTGCAGAAACACCGACTCCGCAGGAGAACTTCGCACAGCGATTCTTCACCGCTTTCCGGGTGCAAATATCCGGATTTATCCCCTTCGGGGACTTTGCAGCTACTATGCGGAGTGCGGCGGTGTTCTTGTTGGATTTGAAGCATGAACATGCGACAGAACAGCAGTCGATCTCAAAAAAGCGAAAAAGCAGGAAGGAAAAGTCTCTCTTGAAAAGGCCCCTATTGTCATGTATAATGGAGCCACAGAAGATACTCCGGATAAAGCACAGCAAGGACTATTGACAGAAAGGGGGATGCCGCCATGTATATTATTGATTGCATCACGTCCGGCTTTGCGCGAACGCGATATTGGCACAGCCTCCATGGGAGAAGCTGTCAAAATCGAACCTGTTTTAGAGGCGCGTAAGCTGGACCGAACGGTCTGCTTGCGCGCTTTTTCTATCCCCTCACCAGAGATGTATCCAAAAGCGTGCTCTCGTCAGAACGAGAAGATCAAACTGCACCGCCCATCACTTTTTTCATTGAGATCAGGCAGCGCGAAGGAGGCAGTAAATGCAAACGGTGTGACCGCGTAAACTGTCGGTCGCAAGAACAGCGGAGCGCTCGAAAATCTATCATCGTTTCTATTGCCGCCTTACTACAGCAGCGTCGCCTTTGGGACGGTGAAGCCCCCTCATACAGTTCCGCTGTATCAAACACATAGAATGCTATAGAAGCCCTCCCTGCTCCGTTCATGCCTGTTCTTTTCTCAAAGGGAAAAGTGCGGACATACAAAAGAGAACAAGGAGGGCTGATTTTATGAAAATTGCCATAGGAATGATCGTAAGGGATATTCTGTCCGCACATCCGCTGACAGACTTTCTGGACAACGCGGAGAAATACGGGTACGCTCTTGACCGTATGATCGTAGTGTATTCTCATCAGGCGGATCCCGGGGCCGTTGAGGAACTGCGGAGCAGGACGAACCTCTCTTTGATCAAGCTCCAGAGCAATGAGCGGGCGCGTCTGATCATGAAGGAGATTGGCGTCCGGCACTCTTCCATCCATCAGCTTTTGTACTGCCCTCTGATCGATGCCCACGGTCTGATCCCCTACGGTTTCAACCGGAATCAGGCGCTGATGGAAGCGATGTTCACAGGCACGGACTATCTGATTTTCGTAGATTCTGATGTACAGCCGGAGGTGCTGCGTAAGACACCGGACGGAACCGTCCGAGCCGAGGAAATTGACTTTATCGGCGCACATCTGCATGGATTGTCTCTGGGAGCTGATGTTACCAGCAGCGATTACAGCGGCTACAACATCCTGCCTCCGGCTTCGTTCGACGGTATGACAGACCTGCTCTGGGGACTTCATAAGGAAACCATGACTGACTTCTGGCAAAACAGTGAGGCTCATCGCGGACTTGTTATTCAGGAAGCTCAAAACGTCGAGCCGCAGCCCACCACAAAGGTTTTAGGCGGAAATCTTGGCATCCGCATGAGTGCGCTGACAACGCTGCCGCCGTTTTTCTCCCCCTACTATTTCTACAACAGGACGCCGCTTCTTGCCCGGGGAGAAGACACCCTCATGGGAATGGCCGCGTCCCAGAGCCATATCAGATGTCTGGACATCCAGACACCTATCTTCCATGACACCTACGGAGATTATCCCAAGGTTCCGGATCTCCGGAATGACAGCCGTGTCCGGGACAGGCTCTACTATGCCTGTACCGGCTGGATCGGGCGCAACGTATTTTTCCGCTGGAAGACCGGACATACCCCCTCTGAGTTTACCCAGAGAAACCGCCAGCTGGCAGCAGGCGCAAAGGCACTGGCCCGCTATACAAACGACAGGCGGTTTTTGTATCTTCCGGATATTCAGTCCGCGGCGGAATCGTGGCTGCCGGATATGATCGGACAGTATCAGAAGTCAAAGGAGGCATGGAACGAACTGACAGAAAGGTGGTTTAGACGATGAGAGTATTGCTGATCAATCATTTCCCTCTGGAGGGCTCCGGAAGCGGCACCTACACCAAAAACATCGCGCTGCATCTGCGTAAGCGCGGCCATGAGGTCTGCGTCATCTTCCCGGAAAACCGGCCGGTGCTGATGCTTCCCGGCATCCGCATGTTTCCCGTGATGTTTTCAGCGGGAAAAGCGTCATGGAGTTCGCTTCCCTTTAATTTCCCCTGCTTTACCACCCACCCCCAGAGCCGGACTACCTTCGCGGATCTCAGCAGCGGCGAACTGGCGCAGTATCTTACGCTCTTTTCCTCTGTCCTGCGGCAGGCGGTGCGGGAGTTTCAGCCGGACGTCATTCATGCCCAGCACGCATGGTGCCTTTCCTGGCTTGCCTCTCTGTGCGATATTCCGCTGGTTGTCACCATCCACGGGACAGACCTCATGGGCTGCAGAAAATGGCCGGTCTTCCGCGGCTTTGCGGAGGAGGCGATTGCGGGCAGCGCAAAGGTGCTTGCCATTTCACAGGACAACCGGGATCTTGCCATTTCCGTGCTGCCCTCCTGCGCGAACAGGCTGTTGCTGCTGCCCAACGGCTATAACGAGGACATCTTCTATCCGGAAGAAGTAGACAGAGAATCGCTTTTTGACTCGCTGGGTCTGCCTTACCGCGGGGAATACATTGTATTGTTTGCCGGAAAACTGGCGGAATTTAAAGGTGTGGATACGCTGCTGCGGGTGGCACACCGTTATGAGCGACTGACGGAACGGGAGATCGTCACCCTGATTGCCGGAGACGGCGAGGAACGGGAAAAGCTGTCGGATCTCCACAAGCTGCTGGGTCTGCGGCATACCTTCTTTCTTGGAAATCAGAAGCAGGATGAGTTGCGGAGACTCTACAACGCGGCGGACGTGTTCGTCATGCCCTCCCGCCGCGAGCCTTTCGGCCTTGTCGCTTTAGAGGCCATGGCCTGCGGACTGCCTGTCGTAGGCTCCAACGAGGGCGGGCTGCCGGAATTTATCAACAGTTCTGTAGGCACACTGGTTTCATCGAATGACGAGGACGCCTTCTGCGGCGCGATTTTAGAGGAACTGGCTCACAGCAGAGAAGCCCCGGAGCGGCGGGCGTTTGTCGCCCGGTATGCCCGCGAGAACTTCGCACAGGAGCTCTTTGTGACAAAGCTGGAGGATGTCTATGCTTCCGTGCTTTCCTAATACGCGCAGGAGGAGCGAAACAGTATGAGAAAAACCATGATCATTCCCACCTACTGGTGCCGCAGAACCGGCGAGCTGTGGCAGGAGGGGGACGCGGTCTATGACCATCCCACGCCGGTGGATCAGGAGGGGACGCTGGAACGCACCCTGCTCAGCATGAAGCAGTTCCATGAAAAGGACTTCAAGCTGGTGATCCTGATCTGCCCCACCACGCCGGAGGTGGAGGAGGAAGCCTACGGGCAGGTGCTCCGCATCACGCGCAGAGCACAGCTGAATGCGGAAACCTATCTTTTCACGGCAGGCGACCTGCGGGAAATGACCGACATTCTGCACACAACAAGGCTGACTGACCAGGGAGCGAAGCTCCTGTCCATGTTTGGCTACTCCAACGTGCGCAACATCTGCCTGCTGGCGGCCTCCATTCTGACGGCGGACGCCGCGCTGCTGATCGATGATGACGAGGTGTTTGAACTGCCGGACTTCGTGCCGCGCTCTCTGGAGTTTCTGGGAAGACGGGTCTACGGCGACATTGTCCACGGCGTGGCGGGCTACTACCTCAACAGCAAAGGGCAGTATTATGATGACGTGAAACCGGAGCCGTGGATGACCTATTGGGATCGCTTCGGCTGCAAGGCACGGGCCTTTGACCAGATCATCGGCAGTGGGCCGCGCCTCAAACGCACACCCTTTGCCTTCGGCGGCGCCATGATCCTGCACCGGGAGCTTTTTGAGTGCGTGCCCTTCGATCCCCTTGTGACCCGGGGCGAAGATGTGGACTACCTCATCAACAGCCGGATGTTCGGCTTCAGCTTCTTTCTGGACAACACCTTGTCCATCAAACATCTGCCGCAGCCCAAGTCCCACCCCCAGTGGAAACGTCTGCGGGAGGATATCTACCGCTTTGTGTACCAGCGGGCAAAAATGGCAGGGCAGAGAACAACGGGGAATCTGGTTCACGTCAGCCCGGAGGACTTTGATCCCTATCCGGGGGAATTTCTCAAGCCGGATTTGGAGGAGAAGATCTACCGAAGCAGCATGATGCTCTCCGCACAGTACCTTGCGGAGGGCGATTCTGACGCCGCCATGGAGGCCATGCGCAACGTCTACCTTGCCAAGCATGATGCTCCGCCGGTCTTCGACGCCTTCCGCGCTTATCTGGAAACCCAATCACAGTGGGAGAGGCTCATCCATCTTGTGCGGCAGGAGCGGTACGCCGTCCGGGCTGTGCTGGAACGGCACAACGTCTCCGCGCCGGAGATCCATCTGGACAGGGAGCACCGCCGGAAGCTCACGCAGGAAGAGCTGTTGACTGTACTGGCAAAGCTTCCTGTATTTTCCGTTTTTACGGAACAGGAGCGCGCGATCCTCCATGATTACTGCCATGTGAAAACCTACTATGAGCATGAAACGGTTTTTACCAGTGGGGATCATAATGAGGAGGTCTGTCTGGTACTCAAGGGAAAGCTCCGACTGGTGGCCAACCGGGAAGCAAGCAGCGGCTCCGCGCCGCTGGAGATTGCGTACCTCACACAAGGGAGCTTTCTGGGGGAAAATTGCCTTTCCCAAAGCGTGTTCCGCCTCAGCGGAACAGCGGAGGAATTCACCGAGCTGCTGTGCATTTCCAAGATGCGGTTAAAGCACCTTCTGAACGAGCATCCCGCCATCGGCGTCAAGCTCCTGCAATGCTTCCTCGCAAGCCTGTCCGAAAAGATCAACCGCTCCAACGATCTTAGGAAGGAAACGGCCGCATACGACTACAACGCAGTTGATATGCCCGCAGATGTCTGAATTCATTGGGTTCTGTGGGAACAGCACTTTGGGAACTTTTTCCTGTATGTTCTCGTCTTATCTGATGAAAGATCAGCCCACATACGATTTGAAAAGAGGTGTATGAAATGAAAAAGCAGATATCCCTCCTGCTGGCAGCACTCCTGCTCCTTACCCTGCTTGTCGGCTGCGGCGGCTCGGGTTCCGCAAAGCCCGCAGCAACCGGCTACGCCTATGATACAGATGCGTCCACCGCGCCGGAAGCGCCCATGGAACAGGATAGCAAGTTCAACATCACAGCTGTCGTGGCGGACGATGCTCTGCGCGATGCAAAGATGATCTACCGCGCGAACATTGACCTGCAAACCACCGACTATGAAACAAGCGAAGCGGCCATCAGCAATCTCGTGCGGTCCTTCGGCGGTTACTTTGAGAGCCGCAGCCTCAGCAATCGCTCCAGCGGCTACCAGTACAGCGACTGCACCGTGCGTGTTCCTGCCGAGAGCTTTGAGAGTTTCTGCAATCAGGTCGGCGAGATGTGTCATGTGGTCTATATGTCCTCCAGCGCGGAGAACATCACCGAAGCTTATTATGACACCGACTCCCGCCTGAAAACTGCGCAGATCAAGCTGGAGCGTCTGCAGAATCTGCTTGCCAACGCGGACAACATGGCGGACATCATCACCATTGAAAGCGCCATCAGCGAAACGGAATATGAGATTGAGTCTCTCTCCGGCACACTGCGCCGCTATGATGCGCTGGTGGGCTACGCCACCATCTACATGACGCTCAGCGAAACGTACAAACTCTCGGAAAACAGCGCCGCGCCGCTGACCTTCGGTCAGCGTGTTTCCCGCGCCCTGTCAGATGGTCTGCGTGACGCCGGCGTATTCTTTGAGGAACTGATTATCGGCCTTGCCGGTATGTGGGTGTTCGTGCTTGTGGCGGCTGTGCTCGTTGTGCTTCTCATCCGCGCTGTACGGAAGCGCGGCCTCCTCAAGAAAAAGAAGGATGAACCTTCTTCACCGGAGAATCCGAATCATGACCAACCTCAAAAATGAGAATTACCCACAAGCAATATCTGACGCAGGCGTCATAGCTTTGACCTTGAAAGCGGACAAGTGCGGCTGCAACAAAGCCGCCGCAGTGCGGTTTTCATGCCGTGCTTTGATTATTAGGAGGATCTGCCAATGGCATGGACACAGGAACTCAGGCAGAGCGTTAAGCTCGCTGCGCTGCCTTTGAGCGCCATCCCGAAAAGGGAGTATTAAAAGAGCGGGTAAAGATAAAGCGGTGCTTAAAGTCTTATTGTAAGACTCGTTTTTCCTGAGCATACCTCAAGCGGGGCGGTCGCATTTCAAAGACAGCCGCATTTGCCGGCGGGATACTGAACATTAAGCCCATAATTTCCGCCACTGACGGTGAAATACACCTGCTTGGAAAAGCGCGCGGCTCTAAGATGGGAAACAATTTGCTCGTTCAGGAGATTACAAGGTGGGCGGCATTGATTTCAGCAAGCCGGTGCTGCTTGGCTACAGCGGACTCTCTGACGCGCTTTTATTGAAGTACATCGAGGACAGCCGCCACATCTGGGAGGACAATCTGAAGGAGGTCCACTACACAACGGTGGGCAGCGTGATCGGAACGCACCTCGGACCCGGCGCCGTTGTGGTGGCATTCTTCAAGAACAAATGATGCGCCAAATATGCCGGTGGGCAAGCACAGTCTGTGCTTGCCCACCTTATCTTACTTGAAAGCGCCGTTTTTCGCTCAGTCGTCTGTGCGCTGCTTGGAATCGGAATTTTGAGATGTTTCCGGCACAGTCTCGGACTCCTGACGGGAAAACCAGTCGGTTTTCTTCCCGATAATATCCCCGGATACTGCATCGACCTTGTAGGAATACGCACACTTGTCCGTGTAGAACTCCAAGATATAGCAGGGTTTGCCAGAATTGCGGCTCAGCTCCTCCCTGGTGAACACGATCTTCTGTGCTGTTTCATCCAGACCCGCATCATCTAATGCGATCTGCTTTGCCTTCTCCAAGCCGATAAATTCAGGTGCAGAGGGAATGATCTTATCGTAGGTCTTATCCATAATCACGCCCAGAACAGCGTCGATTTTGTAGGTCCAACGAGCAGAGGCACTTTCAAAGGCGAAGTAATAGTAGGGCGACTTGATGCCGCCGGCAACCAGCGTTTCCTCGGTGAAGGTGACCTTTTCGCTGACACCGGCATCGTCCAGTGCGATTTTCTTCGCGTCCGCCAGAAGAATGAAGTGGTAAGCCTCCATGATGCTGCCGTCCTTGGCATCCACCTTGTAGGAATACTGCTTCTTCGCGGTGTAAAACTCCAGGATGTAGCAGGGCTTGCCGGAATTGCGGCTCAGCTCCTCTCTGGTGAACACGATCTTTTGCGTGGCATCATCAAGTCCCGCGTCCTTCAGGGCGATCTGCTTTGCCTCCTCCAGAGAGATGAAGTCCGTTGTCACGATCTCTTTCTGCTGCTTCTCCAACACATTGCCCAGCACCGCATCAATGCGGTATGTCCACTGTGTTTTTGCATCGGCAAAGACGAGCCGGTAGTAAGGCGTTTTGATGCCGCCGCTCACAAGGGTTTCCTCGGTAAAGCTGACTTTATCCTTGCATCCGGCATCATCCAGAGCGATTTTCTTCGCTTCGGAAAGAGTTATAAATTTCCCGGCGTAAATAATGCTGCCGCTCTTTGCGTCGATTTGGTAGAAATATTGATTTGTCCCGGTGTAGAACTCCAGCAGGTAGCAGGGATTGCCCTGATTGCGGCTCAGCTCCTCTCGGGTGAACACAATCTTCTGCGCCAGCTCATCAAGCTTCGCGTCCTTCAGTGCAATCTTCTTTGCTTCCTCCAAGGAGATGAACTTCGATACACTGACAGAAGAAATGCCGGAGACCTCTTGGAATTTAAGGAGCTCGTCCAACGACATGCGGGAGACCTCGTCCGTGGGCAGCCCGGTTTTATTTGCTGCGGTAAGGATCCAGTCGGCGCGGCCAAGGGAAACATGGAATTCCTCGGCGATCTTCGCCACTTCGGCGTTTTCCGTCAGTTCGGAGTGGAAAACCAGCGTGCCGACGGCATCGGTCTGCTCCAAGGCCTTCCGGATCTCCGCGGAGAGAGAGGCTTTTAGCTCGGCATTCGCATCAAGACGGGAATCAAAAGAGATCAGAACAGTCGCTTCGCCATTTTCCATATATCCGCAGGCCTCGTAGGCGGCGACTGTGCGCGTTAGAGCGGTCTCGACGCTCTGCTTTCCCAACGCAACATCGCTGAGCGCATTTTCCGCATCGCTGTTCAAGCAGCGAACATTCTTAACGATCCCGCTTTTGGCAATCGTATATTCCACGCTGGGGTTGACATCCATTGTGAAGGTGCCGGCTGTCGCATTGCTTCGGATGGCATTTGCAGCGATGCCGGTGCAGAGAACCAGTGCAAGGCAGGCAGCCATGATTCCAAGCTTGGCCCAACCGGGCTTTCTTTTGGTATTTGCTTCGCTCTCTGCGTCAGCAATGAGCTCGTCATTGATCTTTCCGATCGAACGAAGAAGAACTTCGGTTTTCATAGCATAATTCCCTCCTTTTCAAGAAATCGTCTTAATTCGTTTCTCATACGGAAAAGCAAAGACGTCACCTTGCTCTCGCTCATTCCGTATGCGTCCGCAATATCCCGTATCGCGTAGAGATGGTAGTATCTGCGGACAAAAATGTTACGGTTCAGTTTGGGCTTTGCATACAGGAAGCGGTCAATGGCGGCAGCCAGCTCATTTTCTTCGACGGTCTGCTCCACAGTCGTTTCCGAAGGAACGCAGGCTTCCAGCTCAGACAGCGCGAGGACTACTTGTCCGTGTCCGCGTTTTTCGGCAGTATACCGCTTATAACGGTTCAGAGCGAGGTTGCGCGTGATTTTCCCTAAGTAGATCGACAAACGGTTCGGACGCTGCGGCGGAATTGAATTCCATGCGCCGAGGTATGTATCGTTGGAACATTCCTCCGCATCCTCTTTGTTACGCAGTATGTTATATGCGATCATGTGGCAGTAGCTCCCGTACTTTTCTGCGGTGGCGGCAATCGCGCTCTCGTTACGCGCCCAGTACAATTCTATGATCTCATGGTCTCTCATTGCGCCCTCCTTTCTCTCTGCGTAAAGGCCTTTCACCTATATAGACAACAAAAATCGTCTTTCATTGCGCGGACGGGAAAACTTTTTACAAATTTATCATATCATGCCGGAGCGGCGATTTCTACCGGCCTTAGACCAAGAATCACAGCATGGGCATTGAAAAAGCTAATGCAGTCAACACACATCTATCGGGCATCTGGTGTTGCAGTTTATAAAAGGAAGAAATACGCAGTTTGCGGCAAAGGTAGAGCTGAATTGCCAGAGCCAGATTTCGCCTGCCGCTCATTCCGTCCCGTCGGAATCTTGTTGGGGAGTGCCTTCCCTGCGAAGATAGGCGGTAAACCCGGCCGATTTGGCGTGCAATGTAATTCTTCTGCCTCTAACAAATCCCACGGCTTTTTATGCTGGTACGAAGCAGGTGGTGCCGGAGGACGGCATCAATCTGAACCGTGCGTTTCCCGGAAATGCCAAAGGCAGCCTCTCCGCACGGTTGGCTGTGGCACTGGAGAATGCCCTATACCCAGTAGCTGACTTTCTGGCAGACCTTCACGGGGGGGATTATAACGAAGTGCTTCACCCGTTGGTATTCTTTCCCACGTCTGGAGATGCGGCAATCAACCGTACATCTTTGATAGCAGCTCAGACATTGACAGTTCCTTACCGTGTGCGATCCTCTGCACGGAACGGACTTTACAGCTGGGCAGTTCAGAAGAATGTCCCTGCATTGCTGATCGAGCGGGGAGGACGGGGAATATCAATATTCTTACGAAGAACAATGGTAGCCAAAAGATTTTCCGGTCATATTCCGAATGTATCAGCTAAATCTCGACGGTAATGAAAGTCGTGTCTAAAAAATATTGGGAAACTTCTGCCGTGCATTTTATAGAACCGGGATTGTAATGGAAATAACATTTAATTTATAAATAGGTGCTTAGTAAACTCAACCCCGAAGGCTGTGCGGCGGCGGAGCGCAGCGGTATTGCAAATTCCCATGCCATCCGCTATAATGAGCGTTAAGGAAAGGGCGGTGAGCAGGATGTATCGGGTGGCGGTTTGTGAAGACGAAAAAAATCTCCGTGAGGACTTGTGCGCACAGTGCGCGGCGATCCTGTCGGAGCTGCAGATAGAGCATACGGTCACGCCCTATTCTTCAGCCGAGGAACTGGAGGCAGCTTTTTCAGCGGGTGCGGAGTTCTCACTGCTTTGTCTGGATATTCTGATGGACGGCAAGACCGGCATGAAGCTGGCGCAGGAGCTGCGGGAGCGGGACGACAGGACCAGCATCCTGTTTATCACCGGTTCCACGGAGTTTCTCAAGGACGGCTACAGCGTCCGCCCCATCCAGTACCTGCTCAAGCCGGTTTCCCGGGAAGATCTGGAGCAGGCGATCAAAACGGATTTGCGGTTATATCATCAGCCCCGCACCGTAACCTTCCGGGTGGCCGGCAGGACCTTTGTCCTGCCGGCAGAGGATATCCTCTGCGCTGAAAGCCGGGATCACGGCAGCGTACTCCACACAACACATGGCGAACAATTCATTCTCTGCCCGCTGAGCCAGATGCAGGAGTATCTGCCGAAGGATCGCTTCTGCCGTTGTCACAACAGCTTCATCGTAAACCTCTTCCATATCCGCAGGGTCAGCAGCCGGACAATATGCCTGACAGATGGAAGAGATCTAAGCATCGGACGGCGCTATGATGATCGGAACGGCGGAAAACCGTGCGTTCTATGACATTGCGATGCGATACAAGAACGCCGAGGGCAACTGGGTCGAGGTCGATGAAGCGAATTTCCCCACAGGCGGTGTGGAGGTGGTGCTTCCTTATCCCAACGGCACAGACAGCAAGGATACCTTTACGATAGTCCACATGCTTACGACTGCTGCCCGTGCCGGTGAACTGGAGCTCGTTTCGCACACGAAGCAGGCGGATGGCCTGCACTTCCGTGTGACCAGTCTGTCGCCCTTCGGCGTGAGCTGGGTGAAGTATGCTGCACCTTCGGGCGGAGGCTCGGGTGGCAGCGGCGGCTCGGGCGGAGGCATCTTTAACCCGGCCTACAACATCATGGTCGAAAGGACTATGAACGGCAGCATTACCGTTTCGCCTTCGTCTGCTGCCAAGGGCTCCACAGTAACCATCATGGTCTATCCCGACAGGGGCTATGAGCTGGAAATGCTTATGGTTATGGACAAGAAGGGCAGCGAACTCGATCTCAGAAAGTGGGGCGGCGAGTACAGCTTCATCATGCCTGCAGGCGATGTGACTGTCAGAGCCCGCTTCGTTGAGGAAGCTCCAACACAGAGCTTTGCGGATGTTTCCACGGACGCCTACTACTATGAGGCCGTCAAATGGGCTGCGAAAAACAGCATCACCGGCGGCGTCGGCAACGGTCTGTTCGCACCCGACGCTCCCTGCACCCGCGCGCAGATCGTCACCTTCCTGTGGCGTGCAGCGGGCAGTCCGGAGCCGAAGAATGCCAGCAGTTTCTCTGATGTACCCGCAAGTGCCTACTATGCGAGGTCGGTGGCTTGGGCAGTCGAGAACGGGATCACGACTGGCACGGGCAATGGAAGATTCTCACCCGATGCTACCTGTACGAGGGCGCAAAGCGTGACCTTCCTCTACCGTGCGCTAAGTACCAGGGCAGAGGGTACAGCGGAGTTCCGCGATGTTCCCAAAAACGCGTACTATGCGGATGCGGTGGCATGGGCTGCAGCAAACGGCATCACCACCGGCATCGGCGGCGGGCTGTTCGGTCCCGATAATGACTGCACCCGTGCTCAAATCGTGACCTTCCTGTTCCGCACCTACAACAAATAATCGTCTCGGTACAATACAGATGTGGGGCGGCGGTATTATTCCGCCGCCCCATATTCTGGTTTCGGGTCGATGAATGAAAGGTATTCTTATTTGTAAGAGGAAAACGCAAAAGCTCACTTATAGGGCAACCGTGTCTGTTTTCCCTAATTCCACATCAAATCTTAAATAGCCGAAAAGGCATATTCTATTGACAAACTCAATCTGCTCGGTTATAATATACCAGCAGTATATACTACCAGTATATCAGGAGGCATCAATGGAACGTACAGAGACTCAAATGAAGATCCTCGAAGTTGGGAAAAAAGAATTCCTGGAAAAAGGCTTCAAGGATGCATCTTTGAATAAAATCGTCGCAGAGGCGGGCTTCACGAAAGGCGCCTTCTACG
>ERZ791574.666-NODE-666-length-23290-cov-5.231117_pt1 | contig 23290 bp, 17 predicted proteins | sample MGYA00433098_ERZ791574 | MGnify/ENA primary metagenome ERZ791574 (study PRJEB30046, sample SAMN00791933) | human gut metagenome | study: EMG produced TPA metagenomics assembly of the A metagenome-wide association study of gut microbiota in type 2... | reverse complement strand
CTATGACCGCCAACAACTTTTTGCTGAGTTTCTTCTTTGCTGCCTTGCCAATCAGCGCAGCGCAAGCCACGCAGACAGCCGAAGCCACAAGTGCAATGCCCAGCGTTTCCCATAGTCACGAAAGTTCATGTAGGGTTTTCATGCGATCATCATCATCTCCTGTTCGTTAAACTGGAATTGGTCACGCTTTTGACTTAGAGCATTTCCAAGTTATAAATGCAAGAATACCGCAAATTACGGCAACTCCGATGCATACGGCTTTCGCAATATTGCTCAAATCCAAGAAGCCACTTCCTGTGCCTGTAATAGCACAGGCGATTGCTAAAATGGTTATGAGAACAAAAACAATACTAATAACTTTCAGAATGACACCTTTTTTCACGCAATCACGCTCCTTTATCAACTTATGGTTTGTACTCTTCTCAAAGTCCAAGCCCTTCAACCCACGTCGCAAGCTCCTGATGCCCAACACTGCCCTTGAAGACTTTTCCTTCCAACAGCTTTGCGCCTTTGCAGCTCGGTGCAAGGCGCTCGTTCGTCTTGCCAATGTCGCTTCCGCCAGAGGTTTGTGCCGAATTCTCGCAGCTCCTGTTTGCCGCCATTCACCGGACAGGCTACGATGACTTTCTTATGCACATCAATCCCACAACAGCACCGATAGACAACTTCCATAACCAAACGCTCCTTATAAAAGTTGTCACGGCGTGCTCTCCTAAAAGCAATTATTTTGCTATACGTCCTTGATGCCATTCGGCTGGGACAATTTGTGGTTCAACAGGAGAGCAAAACCAGTTTTATGCGCGCGCTCGTAGCGGCAAAAAAAGCCGATCTTGTGCCGTGCATATCTATTTTACTATATGCAGAAGGTTATTGCACTCCGTTTTCATTCATCGTGGTGCAAGAATGTAATGCTGCATGAAGTTTTATGCCCGTAAGGGAGAAAGGAGAGCACCGTGACAAAGAACCCGTGACGGTTGAGGAATGTGCTGTCGGCTTGACAACTGTGAAATAGAGGTAGTCAGTGTTATGAACTATGGCATTGCCATAGCGAAGGTGCACGAGATCCTCGAAAGAGCTCTTTCGGTTTTCCATATCTGTCAAGTGTAAAGAAATCACTCATTGCCAAACAAAAAGAACAAGCGTGTAGCAACACCCTCACTTGTTCGTTTTTTTCTTGAAACCACCTAATATTGGAGATTTCGCCGCAGATACCTTTTGATGATGATCGCGAAGAAACCGCCGCAGATTCCCTGCGACTATGCGTGCGGGCTTGTTCAACTCCTTGTCGCCGGAGATTTCCGAGATGACCTTCGAAGACTATGCTCTGTGTGGCTATAACGAAAACTCTGGTATGGAAGGATACGTAGTCAACTCTAATTTTTTGAACTAACACTCCCGTTGTTTGTTGAATGGGATGTACAATTCCGGGCTTGCTTAGTGAAGGCATAATATGCTATACTGTGCTACATAAGAGAGGTGGAGCAAATGACCTTTGCAGATGCGATTCTGAAACTGCGCAGTGAACGGAGGCTGTCCCAAACTCAGCTTGCCAAAGAATTGGGTGTCAGCTATACCTCCGTAAACCGATGGGAAAACGGAAGGTCACTTCCGACAAAAATGATGCTTCTCGTGATCTGCAGATACTGTGAAGAGCATCATTTGGAATTCTCTTGTGAAGAGGCTGGCCGCCTGTCGTAAAAGAAATGATGCTCAAATACAGGCATAATGCTGATGCGGAATGTCAAGTACGGTGAAAAGCCGAACATGTATCTGAACTGCCACAATGCTACCAACCAAATATCATAACGAAAGGTCTGATAAAACCAATGAACCAAAAAGAACTCAACGAGCTGCGACGCCGCTGGAATCCAGATAAAAATGCCATCAGCCGTATTTACGGCTGTTTTGTCAATAGCAATAAGGAGATTATAACCGATTTGGACGAGTCGCTTGGCATGATGACGCAGGAGGAAGCTGAAAAATACCTCAGCCTGCTGAAAAAGGCACTGTCAGGAGCACTCGGGAAAAACCTGATCGACATTGTGTTTTCCAACCAACAGGTCATGACGGGGGAGGAACACAGAATGTTGATGGAGCTGCGCGCATCCGGTGCGAAGGATACTCGGGTGCGGCAGGCCTTTTATCAGAAAGTCATTCAATCGTTGGACATGGGCGAGAGCAATTATCTGTTGCTGCTGGCAAGCGACAGCTACGATGTACCCCGTCGAAATTGCGACGCCATGCGAGCCGAGGGCTCGGATGAGGTCTTTTCCTATATTCTGTGTGCGGTCTGCCCGGTTAAAACAGGAAAAACGGAATTAGGCTATTTCTCCGGAGATAACGAGTTTCATTGTGCCGCCAGTCAAACTGTTGCTGCGCCGGAGCTGGGTTTCCTGTTCCCGACCTTTGATAACCGCAGCGCCAACATCTACAATGCACTGTTTTATTCCCGCAAAGAGGGAGAACTGCATCAGGAGTTTATCGACGCAGTATTCCATACCGATTTGCCCATGTCGGCCGCAGAACAGCGGGAGGCCTTTGAATCCGCTCTTTCCGAGTCGTTGGGCAGCGCCTGCAGCCTTGAGATCGTGCAGGCAATCCACGGTCAGCTTGCCGCAATGATTGAAGAGCATCGGGAGACGAAGGATCCGGAGCCGCTGACTGTCAGCCCCTGTGAAGTGAGCAAGATTATTTTGGATTGCGGTGCTTCGGAGGAACAGGCGGAAGCTTTTCAAGCTGCCTGTGGGGAACGGTTCGGCGCAGGCGCCGTTCTCAATCCGACCAACCTGATTGATGCAAAGAAAGTGGAGCTGAAAACGGAGAAGGTATCACTCTCTATTGATCCTGAATACAGCTATCTTGTGGAAGCGAAGGTCATCGACGGTCAAAAGGTGTTAATCGTTCCGGTAGAAGATCATTTGGAATTCAACGGGGTTGCCGTCAATGTCAATAGGGACAAAGAATAACCGACAATGCGCGCTGCGAAGCTTTGCGGTATGCCGAAGGGGGTATTTTTACGGCTCGGCGATATAGATTGGCAAGAAAACAGAAAAAGATTACGCTAACGGCGGCGGCCAAAATGCTTGGCGTTTCGCAGCCGACATTGAGTGCGTGGGAGGGTGAAAGGAAGAATCCTTCTGTGGAATCCCTGATTCAGATGTCCGAGCTTTACGGCGTGAGCGTGGACTTTCTTCTGGGCCTTCCGGAAGCTCGATATCATCGGGCAGATATGCTTCAGCCGATTCCACCGGAAGCTCTGCCGGCTTTTCATGATACACCCGTCTTCTCAAGCCGATATGGCTGGGCAATGGTGAATGCGATAGAAGGAGAGCTTCTTTTCGCAAGCGGGATGCGTCTGTCGCTGGCAGATGCGACCGAAGTGTATGTTCTGCCTCCGGCCTTTGCAACACCCGGCGCGGCAGTAACCATGCCGTTGAAAAGGGACGAGCTTACCGGGTACGACTGCGTATGGGTAGAGCCAATCTCCATGGACGCCGCCCTGCGGGATGAGCTTCGCGGCTGGTATCATATTAAAAGACGCTTTGCAGAAAACGAGGTGGGGCAGCGCTTCTACTTTGATTTTTACGGCGCAAAATGGCTTGCCTTTCCAAACGGACCGGGAAATATATGAATGAGGTCCATCTTGATGCGCGAAGTGAAATCAGAATAAGAACGTCCGCCCGTTTCTGCCCTTGAGGCGTGGAGCGGGCTTTCGTTCATTTTCCGGGCTGGTCTCGTTGCACTTTTGTGACACTTTCCATGCACTTTTACGGGGGAAGTATTTGGCGCTCTCCTGTATACTACAATCAAGGTTGACGCCCAACCAAAATGATTAAAAAAAGGAGAGTAAAATACCATGAAAAAGAAAACGATTTGGAGCCTTGTATTGGCACTTGCGTTGACGGTAACAGCCATCGGCACGGCAACCTCCGCCTTTGCCGCCACACCCGCACCAATGGAGCCTGTTACTAAAATTGCCACCGAGAACGAGGACGCCATCTGGGAGCAGATCGAGGCGGTGGAAGAGAAGAGCGACGCCATCTTCCAAAGAAACGCAGCGCTGTGGGAAAAGCTGGACGAAATCTGCAACGCCCTGCCCGACGACTACGATTTCACAAACTTTGACGAGGCGGCATTTATCCGCAGCACCAACGCTCTGACGGATGCGGAGAAGGAAACGCTTCTGGCGGACATCAAGGAGCTGAACGGCCTTGATGCTGAGATGGAGGCGCTGTATGAGAAACTGCCCGACTGCGACAATATGCCGCTTTACGAGAAGGCGCTGGAAAAGGCCGATCCCAAGGTGCTGGACGAGATCGACACCCTGGAGCAGGAGTATGACCGCGTCTGCGAAAAGCACGCCGACCTGTGGGACAAGGTAGATGAAGCGTACTTCAATCTGCCGGACGACTACGACTTCGACAACTACGATGAGGCAGCCTTCATCCGCAGCCTGGGCTTCCTGACCGACGCGGAAAAGGACGCGCTGATCGCCGACTACAACCGTCTTACGGAGATCGACAGCCGGCTGTGCGAGCTGTACAATTCCATTTGGGGCAACACCGGCTGCGAAAGCGGCATCTGCCCCCTTTGACGGAAAGGATATATTCTGATAGTATAAAATCAGCATTATGCATTATGCCGATGCTGCACCCACGCACAGCATTTGGTGCTGCTGAAGGCGTTTCGTCAGGAACCTGCGGAACTTGTGATACCGCAACACTTTCCTGAACTTCCTAGCCGCTTTTAGCGGTTTCCTCTTGATTTTAATTCCTTTCCTAACATTTTGTGTTCCTCATCTGCCTATGGCATTTTATGTGGTCAAACGCAAAGCCTCGCCGGAGCAATTCCGGCGGGGCTTTGCTGTATTCTTGATATACAAAGCTTCCTTCCGATGGAGCAGCAGAAAGCCCACGCCGGAGCCGCCCCACACCACGGGATGCCAATCAAAGATAAAACACGGCGGCCAGAGCGTTGCAGGACTCGTTCAAATCGGGTACTGACGATATTCTCCCCCGCCGTTCAGCATCCCGTTTCGCTCTTGCCGCCCGGCTTTTCAGCGCGCATCGTTTGAATTTCCGCCTGCTTGAAGAGGATGCAGCCGCAATGTCCCTTGAAGGTGGGGAAGCAGATGATCTTCAGATCCGTGTCGATCTCCGGGCTGTGATCTATGATCTCCAGCGTTTCGCCGAACAGCGCTGTGCGCTCGTAGACCCGCAGCCACTTGTCGTCCATATTGGGAAAAATACTGCCGAAGGCGCGGTCGATGAGCTGCTCCAGCGGCTTTTTTTCCAGCCTCGCCAGCGCCTCGTTGGCGTAGCGGAATATCCAGTCCACGGCGGCACGCTTCTCGTTGAAGACCATCTCGATGTCGGTAAATGCAAAGGGTGCGCTGTCATAGCTGGCATAGTAGCGCTGATAGTCTTCCCGCGTGGCAGGCGCGTCGCTGTCGGACAGGCTCTGCGCGAGCTGCCGCCAATCGGCGCGCAGCTGTTCCTTGAGCTCGCGCTTTCTCCGGTGGGCGTAGTCCAGCGTTTCACCGCTGATAAGCTCGATCTGCCTGCCGATGGCATGGATGCCCTTGGCGGCCACCAGCGTGGCGCGGTCGGTGCGGATAAAGCCGCTGCCCAGCATCTGCTCCAGCTCTTCTATGGTGGTATAGGTTTCGTAGGTCCTGCCGCCGGAGGCATGGATGACCGCCCGACGCCCCGCCAGCTGAATATAGAGAATGTCCTCCACCGGCAGGCTGATGTGCCTGCGGTTGGAAATGACGGAAATACCGTTGGATCTCATAGTGCTCCCTCACGATCTGCTTTTTTCACAGAATACCACGGTCTTTGATGCAAAGCAAGCAAAATGCGCTATTCGCGCAATGTTTTGCGCTGTTCGCGCAAGGTCTATTGCAATTCGCGCGATGTTACGCTAAATTGCGCAGTATAGGAACGGGAAGGGCTGCGATCGTGCGGCACTCATCCCCAGCGGGGAAGTCCTGCTGGAGAGCCTTTCTGAGCGAGGGAAGAACGCTTATGAAGAAGAAATGGATCTGTATGCTCCTTGTGACAGGCATACTGGCTGCCGCGCTGATTGCCTGCGGCCGTCCCGAGAAAAGCAGCGAACCTGCACCGAGCGCGGGAGCGGACGCGGCGTTGAATGCCGAGAGCAAGCCGGCGACCCAGTACACGATCGACGCCAACCAGCAGGTATACGCGCTTTTGGACTTTGCAGATACCACAGAGCTTGAAAATGCGAACCGGGGCTTTCTCGCCGCGCCGGACACGCTGGATCTTCGCGACGAGGAAGGGAGAGCCGTGTGGACGCAGGACGCCTATGCCTTTCTCGACAAGGACGCGCCGGACACCGCAAACCCCAGCCTTTGGCGGAACGCGCAGCTAAACCACATTTACGGCCTTTTTGAGGTCACCGACGGCATCTATCAGGTGCGCGGCTACGATATTTCCAATATCACCTTCGTCCGCAGCGAACACGGCTGGATCGTCATGTACTGCGGCAGCAGCAGGTATACCGCGGGGGAGGCGCTGAAGCTCTTCCGCTCCAAGATGGGCGATGGGCGGATCGTCGCCGTTGTGGTCAGCCATGCGCATGTGGACCACTATGGCGGTATCGAGGGACTGATCGCGCCCGAGGAGGTCGCGGACCGCAGCCTGCCGCTTGACGAGCAGCTCGCCTCCGGAAAAACCGCGATCATCGTGCCGAAGGGCTATGCGGACGCGGTGATGAAGGAAAATGTCTTTGTCGGCACGGCAATGAAGCGGCGGGCGTTTTTTCAGTATGGCTCCATGCTGCCCTACGGCGAGCAGGGCCGTCTTTCGGTTGGCATCGGACTGACCGCGGTGCAGAACGGCGTCGGCTATATTGCGCCGAGCTACGAGGTCGCAGAGCCGGTTTTTGAAACGACCATTGACGGCGTGCGGGTGATCTTCCAGCAGACGCCGGGGACGGAATCCCCCGCCGAGATGAACACCTATTTCCCCGACAGCAAGGCGCTGTGGATGGCGGAGAATTGCAGCGAGACGATGCACAATCTCTACACGCTGCGCGGCGCGGAGGTGCGGGACGCGAACGGCTGGGCGCGTTATATCACCGAGGCGCAGTCGCTCTTCCCCGACGCCGAGGTCGTTTTTCAGGCACACAACTGGCCCCATTGGGGCAAGGAGGCTGTCAGCGAATATCTGACCAACACAGCCGCCGTCTATAAGTTTATCCACGACCAGACCCTTTTGTACATCAACGAGGGCTACACCTCCACGGAGATCGCCACCATGATCCGGCTGCCGGAGGACTTGGAAAAGGTATGGTATACCCGGCAGTATTACGGCACGCTGAAGCACAATGTCAAGGCGGTCTATCAGAAATATATGGGCTGGTACGACGCAAACCCGATCCATCTGGACGAGCTGGAGCCGAGCGAATATGCCAAAAAGCTCGTGGCGTACCTCGGCGACACCGGCAAGGTGCTTGAGATGGCGCGCGCCGATTATGAAAAGGGCGAGTATCAGTGGGTCGCGCAGATTACGAACACGCTGGTATTTGCCGATCCGGAAAACCGGGATGCCCGCTGCCTGTGCGCGGACGCGCTGGAGCAGCTTGGGTATCAGGCGGAGTCCGGCGCATGGAGAAACGCTTACCTCGTGGCGGCCTTTGAGCTGCGAAACGGCACCGGGCAATACCCGAAGGCGGCACGGCTCGGCGTCGGCACCACCGCGCAGGGCATGGACGCACAGACCATGCTGGATTACATGGGTATCGTCATGGATACGGAAAAGCTCCAAGACCGCTCCTTCACCATAAATCTCAAGCTGACGGACGGCGACGATTATCTGCTCAAGATCCACCACGGCGTGCTCCTGTACTATAAGGATGCACTTTCGGACGGCGCCGACCTGACGCTCTCTACCCCCCGACTCGGGATCCTTGCCATAATGAGCGGAAACCGGGAGAATATCGAAAAACTCATCACCGTTGAAAAGGGTGATGCGGCGTTGTTCCAGACGCTTTGCGACAGCATGGCGGCATTCGACCTGTATTTCAACATCATCGAACCGTAATGCAACTGGACAAGAAACCCGACCGTCGATCGATCTGTTCTGTATAAGGAGGATATTATGAAGAAAATCGCAACACTGCTGCTCTGCATGGTCATACTGCTGTCCGGCTGCGCGGGGACTGCCAAGCCGAAGGATGCTTTGCCTGCCGGAGATGTGTGGGAAACCATCGAGGAGGCGTACATTTACACATTCCCGCTGGTTCTGATGGACGCAACGATGACCTCCGCAACGAATACGGAGGAGCCCGTCCCCGGCAAGGCGCCTGTCAATCAGTTCATGCACGGCGTGGCGCTTGCCAACGCGCAGTTCAAAAATGTGGTAAGCCCGAATGTGGACACCATCTACTCACAGGTGTGGTACGACCTGAGCGAGGAGCCGATGGTCTATGTGCTGCCGGAAACGGATCGCTTCTGCAAGGTGCAGGTGCTTGACGCATGGACAAACACCGCCGCTGTCCTCGACCGTGCCGGAGCCTATGCGATCACGCGCGCAAATTGGAGCGGCGACCTGCCGGAGGACGTGACCCGCATCGATGTTCCTACCGCTATGGCGTGGTCCATCACCAGAACCGTGCTCTCCGGCGAGGCGGATCTTCCGAATGTCTATGCCATTCAGGCGGGCATGAAGCTCCTGCCGCTGTCCGCCTACCTGAGCGAAGAAGCGTATCAGCCCCCGAAGGGGAACTATCAGGAGGAAAACAACTATGTTCCCGTCAACAAGGTCCTCTCGCTGGACCCGGTCACATTCTTCAGCAAGGCAAACGCGCTGATGGAGAGCAACCCGCCGTCCGCTGCCGACACAGAGTTGCTGGAAAAGCTCGCGGCAGTCGGCATTGGCCCCGGTATGAAATTTGACGCAGCCGTTCTGACCGGGGATGTGCAGACAAGCTGGCAGGAGATGCTTCAGGGTCTTCGGCCGAAGCTTGCGGCAGAGGGCATGAAGTATTCCAACAAGCTGGGTCAGTGGAGCTATTTCGGCGCGCCGATCGGGGATTTTGGTACGGAATATGCCTACCGTGCGCTGGTGGCGATCGCCGGGCTTGGGGCAAATACCGTGGAGATAGCCCTGTATCCCAAGACGGATAAGGACGCTGACGGGAATCCCCTGACGGGAGAGAAGTCCTATCTGCTCCACTTTGAGAGCGATCCGCAGGTTCTTGATGGCGGCTTCTGGTCGATCACCGCATACGGCGATGACGATTTCCTCATCGATAACCCCATCGACCGCTACTGCATCAACGATCGCTCGGGGCTGAAGCGGAATGACGACGGCTCTGTGGATGTGATCTTGTCAAAGGACGCGCCGGCAGACACGACGAACTGGCTCCCGGTCACGGACGGTGGTTTCCACCTGTTTATGCGCATCTATACGCCGGATATGGAGACGCTCAAGACTTGGCCGGCGCCGACCATTACGGCGATCAGCTAAAGGGAAATCCGGTTCTGTGATCCCCCTTCCATAGACCGAAAAAAGCTGCCGGGGAGAGTAACTCCCCGGCAGCTTTTTCGCGCTTTCCGCTTTTGAAGCATAGTCTTGTGTCGCATCAGAGCTGACGCTCTATCCCCTGCGCGGCGGTGTAGTCTAAGAAGCCGCGCTTACAGGTATTTCTCCCTCAGGTATTCCGCTTCCTGCTCAGTGATCAACCGGTCCCATTGGCAGGCGTTGATGCTGCCGTAGAGCTCTCTTCACCGGCAATCGAGGCAGGACACATTTTCCCGCAGCCCGCGCTTGTATTCCACCAGCGCATGCAGCAATGACGCCGGCAGGTCCCGCTCATAGCGCGGGAGGATCTCTGGCGATCCGGCAGTCGTTTGTTCGGCGGAATTCCCCACATTGAACTCCTCCATGTCATCCAGTCTCAGACGGGCCAGCCGATGGTGCTCCGAGTGCCGATTTCCGCAGCCGCAATCGATATTGATGATATTATTCCCATGCTAAAATCCCCGGCGGGGCGGCTATTCGCTGTCTGTGGGCAAATATGTGGTCAAAGGGGTGCGGCGCAGAGAGGAAGTTCCGGTTCTGGGCTGTAATTGCCCCTGTTTGCGGCATATTTGGCAATATGCAGGGGAATAATCCACAGAAATCATGGGTGGGTTCAGTTGCGCTGGCAGTTACAAACATTAGAACTGCTAAAAGTTGTGGAATTGTTGTTTCGGCATAAAACACTAGTTGCTGCCCCAAGTGTATACTGGAGTATCTGCAGTTCCCGTTAGACTGCTCGAAGAGGTAAAGACTCTGTTTGGCGAGTGCTCCCAGGTGACATTCCCATTGGCGTCCTTCTTGATAAACTTAAAAGAAAACGTCGTTCCGGCAGGCACGCTTACATGAAGGAACCACTCTGGATAATTCGGACACATCATGGCCTCGGTGCATTTGTTCGTGTCCCAACTGCCCAGTTCTGGAATGGAACCAACAATGTGAATCGTTTCTCCGTAATTTGTGCTTGCGTTAACATGGAAGATCACCTGATTGGGATCCCCGGACAGAACAGTATATTTGAATCCATTGCTGACATTAGAACCTTTTGTTACGGTAATGGTGTTTTCGCCCACTGTGGCACTGCCGGGAACAAGCACCTCAATCAATGTGTCAGATGAGGACACCACCGTGGCAACTGCTGAACCAAACTTGACCGTAGGGGTACCACCTAAGCCGCGTCCGTAAATATAGACAGTATTACCGGCTCTGCCCATCGTTGAGATTACATCTCCGATACAGGGAATATCAGGATCCATCACGGGATTGTGCGACCACACGCAAACTTCACCGCCAGTAAGAGTAAAACTTGGGATGGTGCCATTGCTTACAGTTATGCCTTCACCATAGAGTAGCCCACTTAAGACATCGCTGTAAGTACCATTGGGGAGTGAAGTAACCAGAGAAGGGATCGCATAAGCTTGGGTTGGATGCCGATTGATGGCAACAACGACTTGTTTGCTGAAAAATTGTCTGGAGTAGACAATCACATCTGCAGAAGAATAGAGTATCTGAGTGGTTCCATATGCCAATGCATCATTCTCTTGCCGTAAATCAGACAGCGCTTTGATCAACTGTGTGGCTGTTGTTTGCCCGAAGTTGGATACAGCCCCCATGTAGATGCGCCCGGCTCCGCTGTCCGCTGCGCTGAGGTATTGCTCTGTACCGTAGTAAATGTTAGGAATGCCGCGACATGTCATCAAGGCGGCAATCGCAGCATGGTAGGGCCTGTCATCTTGCTGAATGAATCGGAAACGTGTCACATCGTGATTGTCAATAAATGTCACTGCTTGGTTTTCATAGGTATAATCGTCCGCAGTGTATACAAGCATCTCAGCAAAAGCTGTCATGTTCTGCGAGAAGTTTCCAAATGTACTATCTACTGTATTATAGAACTCAAAATCAAGATCATTTACACCTGTTCTGTCTGGAAAACTGGCATATTCTGAGTATTTGCTATCTGGCTTACCAATAAAGAACTCACCAAAGTGGGATAGCGGACCACTTACAGAATCGACAGCGTCTTTTGCATTTTTCACAAATGCAGGATTCATGTGCAGTGTCGCATCGTGACGTATGCCACTAATGCCTTTAGAGGCCCAAAATTTCATTGCCTCCTCTAAATATGCTGCGACCTGTGCATTTTCCTGAGAGTAGTCTGCTAGATTTGCCAGTTCTTTAAAGCGGTAACCAAAGGTAGAGTTGTCGGTTCCGCGGTCACCAAGATGGTGGAACCAGCCGTTTGTATCATTGTTAGGATCTGCAACTAGGTTTTCAATTTGCCCATCGTTGTTGTAGTCGATTGGATCGCCGTTACTATCAAATGTGTAGATTCCACTCGCGTCCTTATCAGGCTCATAGAGGCGTCCGTCATATCGGCTGTCACTAGAATGGTTGGAAACAAAGTCAATTACCAACTTAATTCCTGCGCCTGTCAGCGCATTCTTCATGTCCGTGAAATCGGCCATTGTACCATAGTGCTTATTGGTTGTAAAGTAGTTTCTGGCGTGATATCCATGATAGCTGGTCCAACCGTCGTCGGTAACGGTATCTCGGTTTTCATAAGGAGCTGAAATCCATACAGCCGTAATGCCCATGCTCTTCAAATATGGGATCTTGTCAATGATTCCCTTCCAGTCTCCACCCTGATATAGCCTGATGTCGGTGCCAGTTCCGTCAAAAAGACTTGGATTAAAGCCGCTGGGGATGTTGTTGGATGTATCTCCATCATAAAACCTGTCTGTAATGATCTGATAAATTACATCCTTAGATGTTACCGGACCAAGATAATCGTTGCTGAGCGTGCTTGTGTTTTGTGAATATGGCGTATGCACTGCGGCATCTACCGAGGCGCTCGCAGAAGACACCTTTACCGAGATGAGCATTGCGACAACCATAACAACGGCGAGAATACGTTTTGCTTTTTTCATACTGAGCTCCTTTCTGTGTTTCGGTGGAGATGTGTACATGTGATCTCCCATATACCAAAGAAAGCCGTGCGAGAACACTTAAGCGGCTCGCGGGTATCAGGACAGTCGAAGACCCGAGGCGGAAGTTTGCCGGGAAAATGATTGACACACGAATTAGTAGAGACCAAGCACTTCCTCGATGGCTTCATGGAGCGAAGTGGGGAGCGAATTCAGCTTTTGGGGAAAGAATCGATAGCCGGTTGCTTCTAAGGCATTGAAAACCGATTCCTTCAGGTTCGTTTCTGTCTGCGCCCGTTGCAGCAGGCAAAATAGATTTTCCCTCCGAATCTCCACTTGAACTGATAAATAGTCTTGAATAAATACATGGATATCCTGATCTGTTTCTGACTCTGCAAGCTCTGCCAAACTCCCTTTTAGTGTGTTGTCATAAATGCAGCGCACTTTATACTCAGACAAACCGCAGCGAACCGTCGCCTCCTTGACGGCTATGCCGCAGAAGCAAAGAGTAAAGGCCCGTTTTCGGGGTAAAAAAGGATGCCGTCCAGGCGCTCTGATGACGAAATGCCCCTGTTTCCAGAAAAGAAGGAACTGTGTTTTCGCACCGGGGGCGCTTGAAATACCGTCGTCTTCGTACATCGTAAAGCATCCGTCCGCACCGGGATAAATCCGCAGGAAAAGCTGCTTGGGGTTTTCATCAATACAGTGAAATTTGGCCGTTGGAATGATTCCGCCGGCCCTTACAAACACCGGAATAGAGGAAAGCGGACGGAATGCCCGCAGCCGTCGCCCGCCGACATAGCGTACGCCGGTAAAGAAATCATAGTACGTTCCGGGCGGCAACCAGACGTCCGTTCCCGCCATTTCCAGCTTCGGGCAGCAGGGGGAAACGGCTGGCGCAACAATCATTTGGGACCCAAATTCATACTGGTTTGGGCAGCAATATGCGGCTTCTTCCTTCGGAAATCCGTGGTACATCGGTCGAATCAGAGGAATTCCCTCTGTGTGGCAACGGTGGTTCATGGTATAAAGATAAGGAATCATCTGGTGCCGCAGCCGAAGAAAGTCTCCCATGATTTCCCGGATGTCGTGACGAAAACGCCATGGCTCCTTCCCGGCAAAGCGGTTGCAGGTGCTGTGGAGCCTGTTGATAGGGGAAAAAACGCCGAACTGCATCCAACGGCATATTAGCTCATCATCTCGGATACCATCCATGTGTCCACCGATATCATGACTCCACCAGCCGTAGCCGATATTAGACGCAGTTGAGGTGAAGTATGGCTGAAATCTCAGGCTTTCCCAGGACACTACCGTATCTCCTGAGAATCCAACAGGATAGCGATGAGATCCTGGTCCTGCGTATCTGGAAAGAATCAAAGGCCGCTTTCCATGGCGTGCGGCCTCTATAAAATGATAATGATTCAAAAGCCACAGAGGATCCAACCCGGGGATTCTGGATTCGGCTTCTTGTTGCCAATCAATCCACCAAAAATCGACACCCTCCTGCTCCATGGGGCGAAGCAGGACGGAAAAGTATGCATTGCGAAAGCAAATGTCCGTAAAATCGAAAGGGATTGTTCTTTGCGCATCAGGGGCCAGCCCCATGGCCTGCGCCATTTGTGCATAGCGCTGCTCGAACGGCTGGACTCCGGCTGCCGGATGGAGATTCAGCGTTACATGCTTGCCACGGGCATGGAGCTGTGTCAGTAATTCAGCTGGATGATGTAGCAGCTTTCGGTTCCATGTATAGCCGGTCCATGAATTATATCCATCCGGTACACTGGTAAGATGCCAGTCCATGTCCAGCACGGCAACGGAAAATGGCAGGCGTTCGCTCTCAAAGCGATCCATCAGTGCCAGATATTCCTGCTGTGTATAGGGCCAGAAGCGACTCCACCAATTTCCCAATGCGTATCGCGGCAGCAGCGGAGTCGCACCGCAAAGCCGATAGAAGTCCTGTAATCCTCTGGAGTAATTCTTTCCATAGAGGAAAAGGTAAACGTCCGCTGCATCGGAGCGCCTTGAGCACAGAACGCCGGATGCTGTAAAAACACAACTCTTGTCCTCCAGAAGGCCAATGCCCTCCTCTGAGAAAATACCGTCCTCCAGCTGGATAGCGCCATCTGCCATGTCCAGCGTGCGGGCCGTACCACCCAGATTGTGCAGAGGATCCCCATAATTCCAAATTGCCCCTGTGCAGGGTGATTTCGCAGAAAACCGGAAACGGGTTTCATTCAGCCAGATTGCTGCGTCCGCAGTGGATATCTGAATGCGCCCATCCTGCGCGGAAACAGTGTATGGTGTTTTGGCAAAACTGCGGCCAGTCACAATCTGACTCATCCGATCTTCAAACAGCTCCGCCGGGTCGAATTCAATCCGGAAAAGCATAGAGGTCAACACTGTGACCCGCCAGAAGCGCCTGTGAAAGATGTGCGCCCCGTGCGGCTGCGGGTTTTGATCCATAGCTCCTCCTCTTTTATGCTTTGTTTGCTCCGGCCGTAACGCCGTGGATCAAATACCTTTGCAGGCACACATACAAAAACGTAATCGGCACAGCAACCAGCACAGCTCCTGCCGCAAAGGTCGTAAAGTTGTTGTTGGTGTTGGCGTTTATCATATCATACAGGCCGATGGCAAGGGTTTTCTTCTCCGGGCTGGACAGGATCATTCTCGGGAAGATGAAGTCCATCCAGGGGGCAATAAACTGGGACAGTGCCACGAAGATAAGAATCGGCTTAATCAGCGGCAGGATGATCTGCCAGAAGATGCGGAGGTTTGAGGCACCGTCCAGCCGCGCCGCCTCGTCCAGACTTCGCGGGATGTTGGAAAGATACCCCTTTACAAGCCATGTGTTGTATGGAATCTGTCCCGCAGCATAGGTCAGAATCAAACCGAAATGCGTGTTTAGCAGATTCAGCTGCCAAAGAATATTATACATTGCCATCATTCCCATAAAGCTGGGAAACATCTGCAAAATCAGTATGCTCAGCAGGCCGAACTTCTTTCCAGGAAATCTAAACCGTGAAAAAACATAAGCGGTCGTGGATGTAAGGATTACGGAAAGCACCATGTTGATCGATGCAATCTTCAGGGTGTTGCCGTACCATGCAAGGAACTTTGTCTCCTTGATTAGCTTGATGTAGTGCGATATCGTCGGGTTCTCCGGGAAGGCTGTGGCGGAAAGCAGGCTGCTCTGCGGATTGAAGGAAGCGCCTACGATCCAGACGATGGGAACCAGCACCACAAGCGCCATAACGATTAGCATAGCGTAGATTAAGACGGTGCTCATTGCGTTTGTAAAAACACGCCCCGCTTTTACGAAGGCTTCTGCATGGGAACTCGACACAGTGCTTTTCATCCCATCATATCCTCCTCTTTGAAAGATTTTGTTCGCAGGAAGTTCCATGTAGAGATCGTGGCGATCACGACGAACACGAGGATGGACATAACCGCTGCCATCTGGAATTGTCGGTTGTCATTGGTTAGCTTATAAATCCAGGTGATCAGGATATCGGTGGAGCCTGCGAACTTGTATTCCGGATTGATCGGATTGCCGTTCGTCAGGAAATAGATGACATTAAAATTGTTAAAATTCATCGCAAAGGACATGATGAGCAGCGGCGCCGTAGAAAATAGCACAATGGGAAGCGTGATGTGCCGGAATTCCTGCCGCGGAGTCGCGCCGTCAATTCTGGCGGCTTCGAGAAGCTCCGGAGAGATACTGGTCATAACGCCGGACATCATCGTCATGAAATATGGGAAGCCAAGCCAGAAGTTCACGACAAAGATGACAATCTTTGCCAGCGTGGCGTCCGAAAGCCACGGGATGTTCTGCGCTATGATCCCGGCATTCCTTAGAAAGGTATTGATTGGGCCGAACTGCCCGTTGAACATATTGCGGAAGATCAGCAGCGAGATCATGCCGGGAATCGCCCAAGGCAGAATGTATACCGTGCGCCAGAACTTCTTTCCGCGAACCCGGCGGTGATTCACGAGAATGGCCATGCCCAAGCCGCCAAAATAACAGGTTGCAGTGGAGCCAAGGGCCCAGATAAGTGTCCAGAGCAAGACGCCCCAGAACGTATCGTTCCATAGGGGGAGCTTGAACATGTCTGTAAAGTTCCGAAAACCCACCCAATCCAGTAGGCTCCTTGGAGGCAGATAGTTGGGAGCAGAGTAGTTTGTAAAGGCAATCAGAAACCCGAACGTGATGGGAACCACCACGAACAGGGCAATCAGTATTACGGCGGGTGTCAGCATCGCGTAAGGGAAGGATTTCTCCCGAAAGTCGTGTATCCATTCTCCGACGTTTTTCAACGGCTCCCCCCTCTCCAAAATCCCCCGATCATTGATCGCGTCGCGGATGTTCCCAATATAGACGCCAATGAAGAGGATTGTGACCAGGGCCCATAGAATGCCAAGGATCAAGAGGATAATGGAGTTATCCCCTTGCGTGACACTGGAGCCGTTGATGATCATCTCCGTCTCGCCCAGTGTGAACAAGCCCCAAAGCCCGTGCCGAAGAGAAGGGAGCGCGAACACCAACCCCACCTGACAAAGGAAAAAGAACAAGGCTTTCACATACTGTTTGTTCCATAGTTGGCCGGACCCCCAGATCAGAGCGGATGCGAGACCGACTCTCCACTTTTTGCTTCGACGCATCGTCATTTGGTCTCCTTTCCGTTTCCGGGGCAGGCGAAACCCGCCCCGGAATACTGCTGTATTTTCTGAAACGCTATGACAGGGCGTCCGTTTTACTGCACCAGCGAGCTGTAAAACTCATCCTTGGCGGAAGCCAGCGCATCCTTGGGGGTTTGCAGATTGTCCCACACGGCGATAACCGCTTTCTGATAGGGAGACCAAACGTTGGCCATCTCGGGGATGTAGGGCTGCGGCAGCGCGTCGTTGACGGCGACGGCAATGCTGCTCATAAAAGGATCATTGACATAGAAGTCCAGTTTCTGGCCTTCTATGCTGGCGGAGAGCTCGTTCTTTGTTTCATACAGCAGCTTCAGACAATCGGGGTCCGTTGCGATGAACTGGGCGAGAAGCATGGACGCAATGGGATACTTTGTGAAGGCACTGACGCAGACGGTATCCACAGTGGACAGTGTTTTGGGACGGATCCCGTTGTCCATCTTCGGCAGGGGAGCAATGCCGAAGTTGACACCGGCATTTGTAAAGTCCGCAATGGACCACGGACCGGTAATAACATAGGGGGCTGCACCCGAAGAGAACATTGTGTTCATTGCATCCCAGGTAGCGTCTGCGGAGGCGACAGGATAAACATCGTCGCGCAGCGTCTTATAGAAGGCCAGACCCTCCGCGGCCTCCTTGGTGTCCCATCCAAGCTGGTTCGGGTCATTATGCTCAGGCCCGAAGAGGTCATAGCCGTAGCCGCCCAAGAAACCATGAGCGTAATAAGGCTCCACAGCCTGCCACAAGCAGGCAAACTTGTTCTTGGCCGGATCGTTGAACTCCTTGGCAAAAGCCTTCATCTCCGCCCATGTGTCGACAGGCATGTCCACCAGATCCTTGTTGTAGAACATGACGATCGTCTTCATGGACAAGGGGAACGCAAAGGTCTTTCCCTCATAGGAAACCGCATCAACTGCATTCTGAACGAAGGCGCTTCGGATGTCATCGGACAGCTTGTCGATCTCCAGAATGGTGCCGGCTTGGGCGGAAACGGCTACACCGTCGTGTGCCATGACAAACACATCTGCGCCCAAACCTGTCGGGCCGTCCAGCTCATTTTTCTGTCGAGCGTCGGTGGTTCCAACGTTTTCAACGGTTAGGGCAACACCGGGATATTTGGCATTCCACAGCTCAACGATCTTCTCATTGTAGGCGTCATTGTCAAACCAAAGCTTGAGTGCAGCGCCGTCCTCGGGCATGAGCGCAGAAGAATCCATGGATTCAGAATCACTCATGGATGGCTTGCTGTTGTTTTCTGCGGGGGCAGGAGCGGGGGGCGTTTTGCTGCAGGCGGTCAGCAGGGACAACAGCATTGCAGCAGCAAACAGGAACGCAAGAAGTCTGTTTGATTTTTTCATTGGTATACCTCCATTTTTTGTTTTTTATCTCAAGCGTTTCCGCTTTAGATTGCAGTTAACCGATTAACAAAAGAAAAAAATATGCTTACAAAGTGGGAACCACAACGGCGGAGTTGGGCGATAGTTCCAGCATGAGCATGGAGTCCTCTGTGCTGTATCGTTCGGAAGTGAAATAATCTACAGGACTTTGCAGCACCCTGTTTAAAGCCTGTGGGACAAGGATGCTCCGGTACTGGTGCCGATCGGAGAGGTTCATGGCGACCAAGAAGCCCTCAGAATGATGCACACAGCAATATGTCAGCACGTCCTCATCCGCGCTCAGGATCCGATATCCCGAACGGATCGCCGCCATGTAATTCCTTCGTAGCCGAATGGCTTTCTGATAGAACGCAAACAAATCAGACGCCGGATCCGACCAATCCATTGGTCGGCGGTACTCGCTCTCATGCCATCCGGATAGACCTTGTTCGTCGCCATAGAAAACCATCGGGACGCCAGTATGGGTCAGCAGAAACAACACGGCCTGCTTCAGTTTATCGCGGCTTCCGCCTGCCTGAGAAAGAAAACGCGGAATATCGTGGCTGTCAATGAGATTCATCTGCGCCGCCTGAATAGGCTCCTGATAGCGCATGAGAAGGTAAGAAATCCGCTGAGCAAACTGCAAGGCTGTCAATCTTCCGTTGGCGATTGCATCAACAATGGCGAACGTCAAATTGTAGTTCATCGCGGAATCGAACTGATCTCCTTCCAGAAACGATCTTGCATCGTCCCAAATTTCCCCAATCAATACTGCATCAGCCTTGATCGCCCGAATGGCTTTTCGGAACTGCCTCCAAAAGTCGTGATCGACCTCATTGGCAACATCCAGCCGCCATCCGTCAATATCAAACTCCTGAACCCAGTAGGTGCCAACCTCCAGAAGATACCGAGCTGTCTCAGGGTTTCCTGTGTTTAGCTTTGGCATGGAATCCACATAAGCAAAGCACTCGTAGTTTGGCCTTGGCCCGCCCTTCGGAGGAAACTCTTGCACATAGAACCAATCCTTGTAGGGCGAAGCTGCGCCGTTTTCACGCAGATCCTGAAATGCAAAGAAATCTGGCCCGCAGTGGTTAAAAACGCCGTCCAATATGACGCGGATCCCTTTTTTATGGCAGGCATCTACCAGCATCCGGAAGTCCTCCTTTGTTCCGAAGCAGGGATCGATCTCAAAATAATCCACCGTATCATATTTATGCCAACTGTTCGCTGCAAAAATCGGCGTCATATAAATACAGTCAATTCCAAGCTCATTCAGGTATGGCAGATTATCGCATATCCCACGAAGGGTGCCCCCATGGCGTGATGAAAAGACCTTTCCATCGTACACTACATGCTTTTCCTGTCCTGCAATATAGCCTTGGGATGAGGCGAAACTGTCCGGGTAGATCTGATACACGACCGCACTTTTGAACCAGTCCGGCACATGCGCCATGTCCTCGATGCGAATGTAATGGAAATTGTAATAGAGCTGGCGGTTTTCATTGGGCGCCGAAAAGAACCCGTCATTATAATAGAATGTGGTTTCCCCACCCTTCTTCAATTCAAAGTAGTAGCACAGTCTGGTTACCTTCGGATCAAGGATCGCTTCATAGTAGTCAAACAGGGAATCTGTAAACCGAACGGCCATTTGCTCGCGCGTGACGGCGATTGGGCTGTTGGGGTCCATCCGATCGCCATAACAGATATGGCACGCATCCAAATCGCCTCTGGCCGCCCGTAGGCGAATCACCACCCGGTCAGGAGCCGTGGCGAAGCTATACTCCGAATAGGTCCTGTGGAAAACAGCGGATCTGTTCATCTACATCCCTCCCTTTGCCAATAGCGGTGCGACAGAACTTCTTATCTCAAGCGAAACGGGAAGTGTTCGCCGGGTCAGTGAACACTTTTCGTCACGAATTGCCGAAACCAGAGCTTGGACTGCCATTCGTCCCCGGTCATACACGGGCTGGTCGACGGAAGTCAAAGCGGGCATGGAGAATTCGCATCCCTTCGTGTTATCAAAGCCCACAATGGATAAATCGTCAGGAATCTGTTTTCCGGCCGTATACATTGCTTTCATTATGCCGAAAGCCATAATATCGCCAACCGCAAACACGGCGGTAATGTCTGGCCTGCCGAGAAGACGCCGACCGATCCGATAGCCGCCGTCAAAGGAAAGCGCGTCATGGAAGACCAAATCCTCCACATCGGCGATACCTGCTTCATTCATGGCCTTTTTGTAGCCAAGATACCGACGGCGGATGGGTCCGTCTACTATAATGCTTGACGAAGCAAGCGCGATGCGCTTATGCTCGTTTTCCAGCAGGTATTTTGTCGCCAAATAGCCGCCGCTTTCATCATCGATCCCGATGTTGGAATGAACCTGCGTCCCCTTGTCATAGCAGTCAACCAAAACAAGCTGCTTTCCGAGGCTCTGCATCTCTTCCGAGATCAGATCAGTATAGTTGCCAATGAAGATCGCTCCATCCAGATTGCGCTTGCAGACCCAATCTCGGCAACTCTCCCCAGGACGGATGCCTTTGATAAGAATGTCATACCCAAGCGCGGAAGCTTCACATTCTGCGCCGCTGACAATCTCGCCGTAGAAGGGATTGTCCCGAAGAAGCAGGCTTGTACTGGAATCTTCTTCTGTAATAGGCAGCAGTAAGCCGATCATTTCCGAAACCCCTCTGGAGAGTGTTCTCGCCACCAGATTTTGCTGATAGTCCATGTCCTGCATGACCTGATATATTCTTTCTCTGGTTTCTTCAGAGATTTTGTCTACTCCGTTGATCGCATTAGAAACGGAAGCCACGGAAACGCCGGCAGCCTTTGCAATATCCCGGAGTGTTGCTCGTTTTTCCATCATTTCACACTTTCTGCGCACTTTGTTAACCGTTTTACCTCACAGATACAATATACAATATTGCTCTAGTATTTGTCAAGAAATTTTGTACACTTTGTCAAGCTGCATATTTGCTGAACGAGCTGGACGCCCAAATGGAGGCGCTGTATGAGAAGCTGCCCGACTGCGACAATATGCCGCTTTACGAGAAGGCACTGGAAAAGGCCGACCCCAAGGTGCTGGACGAGATCGACACCCTGGAGCAGGAGTATGACCGCGTCTGTGAAAAGCACGCCGACCTGTGGGACAAGGTAGATGAAGCGTACTTCAATCTGCCGGACGACTACGACTTCGACAACTACGATGAGGCAGCCTTCATCCGCAGCCTGGGCTTCCTGACCGACGCGGAAAAGGACGCGCTGATCGCCGACTACAACCGTCTTACGGAGATCGACAGCCGGCTGTGCGAGCTGTACAATTCCATCTGGGGCAACACCGGCTGCGAAAGCGGCATCTGCCCCCTTTGACGGAAAGGCGGTTTTCTGATAGTATAAAATCAACATCATGCCGATGCTGCGCCCACGCGCAGCATTTGGCGCTGCTTGCAAGGAGGACGCATGGGACATTCCATCTATTTGGCGGACGATGAAAAGAGCATCCGGGAGCTGCTCCATAGCTTCCTCGCAAGCGACGGATATACCGTGCGCTCCTTTGAAAGCGGCGACGCGCTGCTGGAGGCGTTTCGTCAGGAGCCCGCGGAGCTGGTGATCCTGGATATCATGATGCCCGGCACGGACGGACTGACGGTGTGCAGGGAACTGCGTACGCTTTCCGACATTCCCATCATCCTGCTTACGGCCAAGGACAGCGAGCTGGACTACGTCATGGGCATCAGTCAGGGCAGTGACGATTACCTCACCAAGCCCTTTCGCCCCACTATACTGCTCATGAAAGTTAAAGCGCTGCTGCGCCGTGTGGAGATGGACAGGGGAAAAACAGCGGCGGCAGAGGATGAGCTGCATTACGGGGATATCCGCTATTCCGCTACGGAAAACGCCGTCTTTTGCGGAAACACGATCGTGGCGCTGACCCAGACCGAGCTGCGGCTGCTCAGCTATATGATGAAGCAGCCGGAAAAGGCCTATTCCCGCGAGGATCTGCTCAGTGCGGTGTGGGGCTTTGACTCAGATGTAGAGACCCGCGTGACCGATGAAACGCTGCGCCGTATCCGAAAAAAGCTGCTGCAAGCGGGCAGCACCGTCAGCGTAAGCACCATCTGGGGCTTTGGCTATAAGCTGAAGGGAGCGGAGTGTACATGAAAAACATCAAACTGCGGATCGTGTATTTGATCCTCGGCTCGGCTTTACTCCTGTTTGCCCTTTTTGTGCTGGCGGTAAATGTGATCATCCCGTCTCATTTTGTAACCGAGGCAAAAAAGGCGCTGCGCAGTGAAGCGGAATATCAGAATCGAACCGTTCCCTACATCTATGACGAACCGGACTATGAAGAGGACTGGGAGGAGGGCTACTTCTTTACGCCCAGCATCGTCTTTTTGGAGATAGAGGACGGCTACCGGCCCAACACATGGAATCGGGATGCCTACCTGCTGGAGAAAAAGCTGCTGGAATACTGTGCCGGACGGGATATCACACTCGATCAGTGCTACACCTTCAAAACGGACAGGCATCATCTGATCTTCATGTCTGCGCAGGAGGATTACGGCGATGGGGAGGAACCCTACTCCTATATCATGTACATAGACATCGGTCCCATCACGCGCTATATCGTAACGCTTAACTGGGTGTTCTTTGCGGTACTGCTGGCGATCTCCTCCGTCATGTGCCTGCTGGGGTTTCGGTTTGGCCGGGACATCGAGAAGGAGGCGGAGCGGCAGCAAACCTT
>ERZ791574.651-NODE-651-length-23876-cov-4.819739_pt1 | contig 23876 bp, 23 predicted proteins | sample MGYA00433098_ERZ791574 | MGnify/ENA primary metagenome ERZ791574 (study PRJEB30046, sample SAMN00791933) | human gut metagenome | study: EMG produced TPA metagenomics assembly of the A metagenome-wide association study of gut microbiota in type 2... | reverse complement strand
TTTCTCAAGATGTTGGGCGTGAAGTAATTCGTGGGGGCTTTAGACGACTTTAAGGCTCAAACGAGCAAAAGCGTATGGCCCTTGAAGAGCCTTTCCGCCGCCTCAATCGCCTCGGCGAGGCGCTTGAAGGGGCCGACGACATCGAGCGACTTCCACGAAATCGAATCCGGGTCTTTGACCTGAGACTCAACTTCGAAACCGAAATCACCTTCGTCGACCGTTTGCACCGTGATGGCCCAAAGCGTTCCGTCGGATTGCGTTTGCACGCTTTCAGCAACGACTTCAGACATTTTGAGATACCTCCAAAAGAGAGAGGAGACATCTCGCCCGCACGGGGATTGATGTCCCCATAAGGGTTGAAAAATTTGCTTTGGTCGTTAAGCCCAAAACATGTCAGGAAGACTGGTCGAGTTCTCATGATCGAGATCGCCGTCCTCGCCGCGCACGATGAGCTCATGCGGAACGCCGGCAATGAAGTCAAGGATCACCTTGACCTCATCGAACTCCGGATACCATTTGACATCCGCCCAGATCAACTGCACCCAGTCCTTCCCGTCCCGACGCGTGAACGTCTTGACGTCATCGGCATAGGCAACGTAGTTGCTTTTGCACACGGAAGAAAGGGCTTGAAGTCTGGGAAAGTCGTCCTTCTTGAGGACGAGCGAAACATTCGAGTAGTACCCCATGATGCGACTCCTGGAAAAGAGGGCCGCATCTCCGTCGGGGATGTGGCCCCAACGGGTTGAACAAAATCAATTGTGAATGTAGGCGTCGATGTCGTCTGATACGACCTCGAAGAACGCCGTCATCACGCGCACCAAAGCGGTTAGCGCGATGAGATCGTCGCGAAGCCGACGCTCGATGAGCGAATCACCGAGCTTCAGACCAGACGTAGCTTTGAGGATGGTTTCGGCAAAGCCCCAGTCCGCCTGCATTGCGTCGTAGGTTTCCCAATCGCAAACGTGAGTGAGTGCGACATCGAATGCCTCAGGCTTCTTTGCAACTGCGACAGCGCCCATTTCAAAGTCATCGACCCAGCCCGAAATGGTTTCGAGATGCGCATGTACGAGAAATGAGAGCGACGCTAAAGGCGTCTCGTTGTTGGCAGGGTTGCAAAAGTCAACTTGAACCATGATGTTCTCCAAAAAGAAAAGAGGACACCATGCCCGTGCGGGGATTGATGTCCCCGTCAGGGTGGATAGGAATGACGACTACCGCTCGTCTGAGCGGCATCGTTGCCTCGTTTTCAAGGCACTCGGAAGAATGATTGATCCAATTCATCCATTGCGCCGTACCCCGCAGCGTCGATGGCATCGACGGCTGTTCTTGCCTTCTGCCGGAACTCTTCGACTATCCTCTTGGCAACCGGATGGCTGTCAAGCTGATCGAGCAGAGCCTCGGCGAAATGGCAATCCCAAATGAGCCGATCCCAAAGGGCGTGACTCACGTCAACGGGCGGCAGGCGGTTGCGAAGCTGTTTGAGAAAAACAGGATCACGTTTGCCGTACTCGTCCTGGGCCAAGGGCGTCAGACGACGCAGGTCGTCGAACAGCATCGGTTTGACTTCCGCTTCGGAAGCTTGGACAAATCTGTCCAGATCTTCGAAGAAGAGCGCGCAAACCCGTTCGAACTCACGATAGAGGTTATCGTTCATGATGGTGTCTCCAAAGAGAAAGGGGACACCTGACCCATCCGGGGAAGTGTCCCCGATTTGGGTTAGAAGAACAAAGAGTCGGACTGCTCAATGGCAGGCGGTGCCGGCGGAACGTTGTAGAGTTCCGGAGGAACAATCGTCGTGTCGAAGCCTTCAGGCTCAGAAGCAACATTCACCACGCCAAAGGGAGCGTTAAAAGCAAGCTGATCTTCATCTTCCTGCTTCGGGGCTTCTTGAGTAGCGGACTCATTGGATTCGCCGAATAGCGAGCACTGCGCATCTGCTTCGAATTGCTTCTTGAGGTTTTCGAGCATTTGAGCTGCGAGATTCTCAGGAGCGCTTTCCAAAGCCGGTGTAGGTGTCGGTTCGGGCGTCTGTACCGGTTGTGCTTCCATAACGGGCGCAACCTCTGCACAGAGTGTGAACGCATCGTCCTTGACTGCGTCCGGCGAAAGATTCGCCGTCCACTGATCAAGCGTTAGCGCTCCACTGGCAATGGCTCTCATTCTGTCAATGTCAGAGAGAATGCTTACGCATCCCTGCATCAACCAGAATGCCGGCCCGATGATCTTTCCGCTCTTGGGAATGCGGCGGATCGTCTCGTCAATCATGTTGACTAGAGGCGTAATGCCGTCATTCAAGAACTGAAGACCGATGAGCTTTTCACGCATCTTGCGAAGCGTGCCAACCGGGCGTTGGGTAACACCGTCGTTCTGCTTGCCAGACAGAGATTCGATCAGAAGCCTGTTAGCGGCCTGCGCAATCGACTTGAGGAGTCGATCACCCAAACTGCCCACTTCGGCTTCCAGACCGTCGTTGTCGCACACGGGGGCGACACGAACAGCCGTGAATCTCGTATAAATGCGGGAGTCCACTTCGAATGCAGTCTTGACAGCACTTCTAAGTTGAGTTTCGAAGTCCGGATTTTGAGAAATCCATTCTTCGACCTTCTTGTCGTAATTCTTCAGAAACTCGGCTTTTTCAGACTCATATTCGTCTGCGTGGGCTTTGAGTTCCTTCAGAATCTCCTGTGCACGGTCAAGGGGAATGCCCCAGCCGCCCATGAAGGGAACGCCGTTCTGCTCAAGGAGCGAACGGGCGCGCTGCTTGATCGTGTTGAAACGCTCAAGGGATTTCGGGTCAATGATGTTCTTCGAACCGAGTTCGCGAATAATCGCTTTCGGCGGAAGGCGACCATTGTCACCGATCTGGAAATCCGATTCCTTGAAAACCGTTGTGCCGGTCCACTGACGAAAGTCAAGATGGACGACCACGAGCTTTTCAGTTAAAGGGGTTTCGTTGGCTTCAGGAGCCGTAGAGAGATGGTTGGTTTGCATGCTTGCACCTTTTCTTAAAGAGAAAAGGCGCACATGCGCCCGGAATGGACGTTGCGCCCATTCTCGGGTTACAGATAAATGAACTGAGGGGAATCACGAGGATTGCTACCGTCAGGTTCATAAGCGGGCTCGTTGTTTCTCTTTCCGAGCTGGAAAGTCCTCCGTTTAACGCTCTGAAGACAAGCGCCAACTCATGTTTGACTTGCTGTAGTTGGCTGGCAAGGCATCCGAAGATGCGGAAATCCTAGGACGCCTCAATAGCGTCTCATTCTATTCTAGCCCTTCTCAAGGAAGAATTTGCGCAGCCTTTCCCTGCCCAGGGACTTCTGGGCGAAAAGGCTCTGCAGATTCCGAAGAAGGGCCGAGCCATCTCGAACCGCACGAGGCGGTTCGAAATGGATGTCGGCGTTAGAAGAAGAGATCCGGCGTGTTTGCGACAAGAGGATCCGAAGAGAAAATCTCCGTCGAAGACAGATAGACTCTCTTGAACTTCTTCCTGTCGCAACATTCAGGGAACGTCGAGCAGAGAACGTCCATGACGACCTCGATTCGATCACTTTGAAAATCATCGGGCCGGGCCAAGCGGGCTTCGCAAACATTCAGCGCAAACCGAAGTCTATCCGCCGGCTTTAGCTGATGAATGAAATCTCGGTAAGCGTGCATGCGTTCGCAATCCCAGCCCTCCCATGCTTTCATGAAGCGAAGCGTTTCGGCATCGTCGGCTCCGTGGAAATAGATTTCCTTGAGGCCGCAGACCAACTGTCGAATTGGCTTCGGCAGATCGAAGGCAAGCCAGGTGTCAGTCCGTTTTGTGACTTCCTGCCATAGCTTGTTGTCATCGGACGCAAAAAATTGCGTTGGCCAACTGCAAAGGGAACTTTTAAGATGCTTCTCATACTGATCTTTGCTGAAACCAATGGTTCCCACGATCGGCTTGAGAGAAATCGTTCCAAAGGATTCCTGCAGATAGCGACTGAGCACGGCAAATTCCTGACTGCCATCGTCGTGCGTAGCCATGGCGTGAGCGGCGTTGGTGCGCAATTTATCGGCGAGCCTGATGCAAGCCTTCACGTAGGCATCGTATGCCTTTGAGAACGCTTGATCCGATTCGCTGCCTGGAAGCACGATGAAGCCATATTCACGTTGCCGGTCAATGGCGTGTTCTTCGAACTTGAACGCATAGGAGTTCACGAAGGCACACAGGTCATCAAGCTGGCGAGACGTTCTGATGGCGCTCGAATAGACCGCTACGCGCAGTTTTGGAAGAAGCTTGCGCATCTTCGTTGTGCCGCGCTGCAGACGAACCCAGGCTGACGCTTGTTCGAAACAACGTTCATACAATCGTTCCACGCATTCAGGCCGAGTCGACGGAAAAATGATTGAATTGCAAAGGATTTCGCAATTCGGGTTGTTAACAGTCATGTTTTTCTCCAAAAAATGAATGAAAACATCCCGAAGGAAGCGAAAATTCGCCCCATCCGGGATGTTGGTAATCCCGGTAGGGGAAAGAACGTCAAGCGTCGTACTTGGCGAGAAGTTCGCCGGTAAACACAGTCGGATGCGTTCGCTTGAGCGAATCCAATGTGTCCCAGACGGCTTGTTTGACAGTCGGATTGAATCGAATTTCCCGACCAAGGTCGAAGACAAAAAGCTTGAAGCCTGCAAGTGTGAAGAACTGGTACGGTTTTTTAAAGACCTGTTCCAGCAGTTTCCATGCCGGCTGAGCTTTTAGTTCGCCGAGTTCGGCGGGCGCGACGTCGAGCATAAATAGATAGGAAAGCCCTTCTGCATAAGTTGAAAGCGAGCCCTTTGGCGTGCGATCAACAAGCTTTCTTATCGTGTAGCGAGCATCCAAAAAGGACTTTTGAAGAAGTCGGTGAGAAGCAATGCTGTCGAATGGTTCATTCGGATAGCATGGCCTTCCTTGATCGTCTTCAATGATCTGCTCGGTTCGGATAAAGTCGAGTTCATCGGCATCCGGTTGAAAGGCTGCCTTGAACGCTGACTGTTGATCCAAAACCTGCTCGAACCAAAGTGAAGCTACCCCGTCCGGAGACAATGTGCGGCGCTCAACCACGGGAAGAAGATCCTCGGCGGAGAGTCGCCCAGGGTAAATCTCCCACAGTTTTGCATCATACTTGTCGGCCAACGTGTTTTTGCACGCTTCACAGAATGCTTTGCAAAAAACATTGATGGACTGACAAGCATGTTCCAACGGTTGACGAACCTCACGTTCGTAATCTTCTGCAGTCACGACGTAGTGGGTAATGATTGCGTTGAAGAATTCTCCGTGCTTTTGCCAGTAGAACCGCTCAATGGCGGCCATCGCCGCTACCGTAGCATCATCTGCCTGCTGGCTCAGCTGTCGGAGATTCGGATTGCAACGAAACACCACCTTCGTAGCGTCAAACAGTCGGAATAGCTCCTCGGTCTGTTCAGGTTCCGCTAAAAACCTGACTTTTTTGAACGAGTGCATCAGCCAATTTTCGCCAACTATGCTGCCGGATTGCATAATCGGATTGAACCACTTGATGAAAACTTGTTCAGTCACCTCTGATGCCGGACAGTCAAATTCGGGGTTAATGGAAAATGTAGTCATGTCGACTCCTTTGTTGAAGAGGAATGACCGCATCCCGAATTCGAAACGAATCCGTCCCTTCATCGGGATGCAGCATCCCGATAGGGAAAAAAAGAGAATCACCAGTACAGCGATTCGCCTACGTCGCACTTATTGAGCGACTTTTCAAGGTCGTCATCGACGGCATCTTTTGGAAGATCACGATCCACACGCTTGACGTACCACCTTTCGGTAGGCTTGCTGCGCACAGATTCGATTTCCTCCTCAGTGGGTTCACGACCAACCACCTTTTCAAGGAGTTTGGCGTAGTCCACGCGTCCCTTTACCGCAGAACGGGTCAGGGAGACACCAGCGAAATCCGCCAGAGCATTGTTGCCCATCATGCCGATCAACTTTTCCTTGGCTTCGTCTCTAGAGACGGTCAATTGGTTGATGCGAGCCTGAAGGGCTTCAATTTCGCGATCCGCCTGAGCAAAATCGCGAGCTGCCGCAATCCACCGCATGCGCTCTTCACCCTCGGCAGGGAGAAAAGCATCACGCAACGGATCTTTCGGCGGTTCGATTTTCTTAGTGACGCACTCATAAAACTTACGTCCCTCAGCAAGAAGGCGTTTGATGATGGTTTCGTCACGTTGAATTTCGAACTCTATGAGTTCCTTGGTTGTGCTGTCATAAAACACAAGCCACCCACGATTCGATCCGGATACGAGCATTTGATGTTGCACCTGGACTGAATACATCTGGACGGTTTTGGCTTTAAGCCCTTCGGTTCTAACTTCCATGAGAACCTTTTCGCCCGGACACTTGAACTCAACGGGTTCGTTCAGCGGCGTCAAGCCGTCAAACGATGCTCTGAAGATGGAATCGACATCGCATTCAGCGCAAGCCGGCATGACACAGGTCAAGTGCTTGTTTTGAAATAGAAGTCGAGCTTCTTCTTCGAGCGCAACGCCGCGCTGGACGTTCGGATTCTTGGACAGATCCGGCGGCAATATCTTGCCGACCTTCTCAGCCCAGAGACGCCACGGCGTCTTGTATGGGCTTGCGCCCAAGATGACGGTGGAATCCGTTGCCGTAACACCCTGGTTGCGCCAGGCTTTCCAAGCGTCGGTGCGTTGGTCCAGATTGATGATATGCATGAGTCATGCTCCTTGAAGAAAAAAAGGGAGCATGAGCCCCCACGGGAGTCACACTCCCAGCGAAGGGATTTGACAAAAGCGACTCCGAAGAGTCGCTTTCGTCACAACGAACAGAATCAGAAAGTCGATTCGATCATTTCCGCAGGCGGTGCCGGCGGAATGTCGTCGTCGACATCCTGAGGGATCTGCGCTTCACCATATTGAGAAGCTTGATTCTGCTTGGCGTTCGCGATGTACTGCCTTGCATATTCAAGTTCCTCGCCCCTGAAGGATTCAGATACCCATTTGTCGGCAACAGACCAATTGTTGTGCGCAATGGCCATGTTGACACAACTGTCGAGCAGCTTGTTCATTTCATCACGAGATGAAACGGCAAGCGTCTTTTTCGGCTGCACGGCTGACAAAGTCTTTTCAGACCTCGATGCCGCCTTTGCCGGTGCGGCATTGAGTTCTTCAGCATCAATGATGTTTTGACCTTCGTCTTCATCGTAAATGCCGGAGAGCCCGAATGCCACGCGGGCGCACTGGATGATGGCCTTGTGGCGCAACATCCGGCGGGGATAACTGCCCCAGACCATCGTCTTCTGATAGCACTCGCGTGCGTATTCAGGGATCGTGATGGGCTGGCTCATTCCCTTGCGGCGAATGCTGCATTCGCAGTATTCGGGGATCTTAACCCCGCCGATTTCGATCTCCTTGTCAGAGAATCGAATGGTCAGACCGTCATAGTCCGGCTGACGATTGATGATCGCCAACCAGCCGTCGATGGAAACGATTGGCACAACCTTTCCACCCTTTGCGAAGGCATAGACCTGTCGCGTAAAGGGGTTGAGCTTGTACTGATCGCAGATGACCAGAAGGGTCATCATCTCTTCAGGGGTCGGAGGGATGATTTGATTCCCTTCCTTTTGCCCGAAAATCGTCGTGGACAGCGTCTTGGCGAGTTTGTCCTTGTCGACGCCATATTCGGCGGCCATGCGGGCCATGAGGTTGAGGCCGGTGTTTGACATGATGTGTCTCCTAGAAAAGAAAAAAGGGGACACATCACCCTTGTTGGGGAGCGGTGTCCCCGTAAGGGTTGAAAGAAAAAGAGCTTTAGCGGTGCTTTCTCTGCTTCTGCAACTTAGAGAATGCCCACAAGCCCACGAGCGACATCAGGAAGCACGGAACAATGGCACCTCCCGCAAGGAGCAGTGCCGTTTTTTCCACAGGTTCCAAATCACCCAAGAACCAGAAGCCGACTCCAACCATGATCACAGAGAAAAATATCCCCGATCCCACAGCCAGAAATTTGGTTTCATAAGTCATGACTGATCCTCAAAGAAGGACGAAAATCGACGAGCTAGAACAGCAATGAGCGGCATACCTACAGCCATACTGATCAGGAAGGTGGAAGAACCACCATTAACGACCTGATTCAATAATAGCGCAACAGATATTCCTGCTCCTACCATTACCAACCATTCGGCCAATACACTGAAAAATAGGACCATTGCACGAATCGTCTCTGAGAAGAGTCTGCTTGACATCTTGACCGGTCGCTTGACAATAGGTGACCGATGACTCGAACGTTTGCGCGTTTTCATGAGCAGTGTTCTCAGAAGTCGTAATCCCCATCCTGAAGCTCCGCAGGCGCAGTCTGCGCTTGACGAGGAGCTGCCGGACGCTGTGCCGAAGCACTGCGTTCAGACTTGGACGAGGAAGCGTCGGCTAGAAGCTGCACGTCGTCAACGTTGATGTCGACATAGCGCTGCTTGGAGCCGTCCTTGGCGGTTCCTTCACGGTAGCTGATGCTGCCCGTGACGATAACCGTCGTGCCCTTCTTGAGATGCGAAGCGAGCGTTTCCGCACGTTTGCCCCACATGACACAGGAGTGCCAGGTCGTCGGGTGATCCCACGTGCCATCCTGCTTCTTGAGAAGCGTTTGAGTGGCGACGGAGAACGTGGCGAACGAAGCACCGGACTGCGTTTGCTTGAGCGCGGCATCCTGACCAATGCGGCCAACGAGCGTGATCTGATTGAGCGAACGATAATTAAGCGACATGATTAGTCTCCAAAGAAAAAACAGGAAAAGAAGTCATGTCGCATCCCCTCCCGTAATGAGATGCGACATCCCATTGACGGGTGGTTAATTTGCTTTGCTCCAAGCAGGGCCGAAAATCGTCGTCGCCATCATGTTGACGGCATCACGATCTGTCTTTTCGGCTCTGTAGAGCAGTGCTCGATCCAAGGCACCAGAAAGCTTCCTGGGATCACTTCTGAAATCCTGCGCCAACAAGGCCCAGCGAACCAAAGTTCGAGTGGACATAGTGAGCGCGAGGGTTCCGCCTTCACCATCTTCACCCATGAAAGCCTTGCGGACTTCATTGGCGAGCTGGATCATGGCGTTTCGGATTTCCTCAGTGATCAAGGGGGCTTTCTTCGCAAGAATCGCCTTCTCAACAGCCGGGGATGAATACCCAACGGTGAGGAAGCGATAGCGATCAAGCGAAGCAATGTTCTGCTGCTGGATGCCCTGGTACATCCCCGACATGTCGCCAGACCCAAAGCTGTTGCCGGTGACGACGCACCGGAACATGGGATGAGGCTTGATGATCTCACCGCCGTTTTCGGCAATGACAAGGGGACGGCCTTCGAGCACGTCATTGAGACCCGCGAGTTCTGCCGGATCCATCAAGTCAACTTCGTTGAGTAAAAGGATCTGACCAAACCGCATGGCCAATGCCAGCGGGCCGTATTGAAAGCGCATTTGGGGCGCTTCGCCGGGCCGTGCAGAACTGATGACGAACTGCCCCTTCAGGTGGCTGAACTCCATTCGACCGTTGCAGGTAACCTGCTGGACCGGCCAATTGAGTCTCGCCGCCGTTTCAGTGATGACACTCGTTTTGCCGGAACCCGTAGGGCCAGACAAGTAGAGAGCATCGCCGTTTGGCTTTTGAAGGAATGCGAGTACGTCGCGGAGCACATCACGTCTAAACACGTAATCATCGTGTTTGGCGGGAATGGCTGGATTCGTCTCGTCAGTGAATGCCAATGCAGTCCTTTCGGGCGGCATTTGAAATTCACGGTCTTCGTCGTAGATGACGAATTGCGAGGCGATGGAAATGCGCTGGTAAGCGCTAGTGGAGGAAGTGGATGCGTTTTGCATGCTTGCACCTTTTCTTAAAGAGAAAAGGCGCACATGCGCCCGGAATGGACGTTGCGCCCATTCTCGGGTTACAGATAAATGAACTGAGGGGAATCACGAGGATTGCTACCGTCAGGTTCATAAGCGGGCTCGTTGTTTCTCTTTCCGAGCTGGAAAGTCCTCCGTTTAACGCTCTGAAGACAAGCGCCAACTCATGTTTGACTTGCTGTAGTTGGCTGGCAAGGCATCCGAAGATGCGGAAACTTGGGCGGTTCACACGAAGTGCAAGCATGCAAAAACTCAACCCGAACGTGGAACCGCACTCTGGATACTACGCGGTCCGATGCTTGTTCGCAGGGCGCCGTTCGGTACTTTTCGCCTACACAAAATGCCTTTTCTTCCCTGCCGGGGCTACCTTGAGGATTCGCATTCCTTCAATTAATGCAGTAAACCCTCAGCAAGGAAAAAGCTCATGTCCGATGACACTCTTAGAACGTTAGGGCTTTCAGAAGACGCCTTAACCCCCGCGACCAACGCAAACGGCGAAACCTTTACTCCGCTTACCGCCGTCATGGACGAAGTCAATGAAGAAGCTCAGGCCGACGCCGTTCCCCGCGTATCGACCCAGCGACGCAGGCCGAGCGATTATGCCCGCTCTTTCATTCAACAGAAATTCGCCCTCCAAACAAACCGAGCTCAGGTGGTTTTTGAACGTGTCTACGGTCGCACCGACAACTACCTGACATTCCTGACGGTCTCCATCGCAGACCGTGGCATGCTCAAGCTTGCAGAACGCCTCGAAGGCGAACTCGACAAGCGCTTCGAGAAGATCGAATCCGAAATCGAAGCTGCCTGCACTGAATGCGACCGCCTCTTTGACGAACGCCGCGTGCCGGTTGCCAATCGCCACGCCTTGAGCGACAAGACGCGCATTTACGATGTCCCGCTGCGCACCAACTTCTCCGCACGCTTCCTTCAGCTCTTCTCCCGTTTCGACGAGCTTCTTTGCCGCGTCGAAGCGCTTTGGATCAACGGCATCATCCGCGCCTCAGGACGCTCTCAGATGATTGAGAAGTGGGATCGACAGGTGCGCAGCTTCACCGGCAGCATTCGCAGCCTTCGCGACCGCACCCTTCAGGAACTTCGTCGCCTGCAGTCAGAAAACCAGGCTCGCGCAGCCGCATCCAATACGCCAGAAGCCCAGACGAAGGATGAGCAGGACGCCATTGCCCCCGAGCACGACGACGAACATGTCGAAGCGCTCTCCTTCCAGGAAACTACGCCCGAAGGCGCAAGCCTTCAAGCCGACGGAAAGGACATCGATAACGCGAACGAATAAGTCCTCCATTGCACTCATCAACCCGGCCCGATCTCAATGAATTCGGGCCTTTTTCTTGTCTGCGGCTCGCCCGCCCCCCCCTTTTGCGGCCTCTCAACGCCTTCGTTTCGACGGCGTCCAATCCAAAATTTCCCTCTCAAACGACGCCCTCAATTCGCCTCGATGCGAGCAAATTGGCTTCTTTGAGGCATCTCAACAAAGGGGCAAAAAATTCGGCATGCCGAACTTTTTTTCGATGAGTTCCGGTGGAAAAAGTGGTAAGGTACCTTTCAACGTCAATTCCAAAACTTCTACACAAACCCTCATGTCTATGTCATTAAAGAATCTTTTCGCCCTTTCCTTAACCACTTTGGCATGTGCGGCTCTAGTCGGTTGCGCATCCACCCGGCACCCAAACGGCGTGCCCAAACGTCTCGACGATGCGAGTGAAGCCAGCCGCTTTGCATATTTCATGGGATTGCAAGTCGAAGATCAACGGGCTCCTGAAGGATTTGACCCTGAGAAAAGCAGCCAGCTTGCTACGGATGTCGCCGTTTCTGCAACGGCTCATGGCTTGAACGCTTTGACCGGTGCGCGAGATATCGGAAGCTTCGGCGTCGAGTTTGGCCTTTCGCTTGGCAAGGCCATTTTCTCCGTGCCGCCGGAAGCCAAATATTCTCAAGTGATGATGTTCTTGCCCGGTGCCGACTATTCGAACGCCAGCGATGCTGCAATTGCGGCTGTCAAGAGCATTCACGACCATCTGAAAGCCAGCGTTCAAGCGGCAGGGTACGAGATAGTGGGCGGAGAAATCTACAACCAACGCGGAATTCGTTTCCGGTCAATAGATGTCGTCAACCCAGCTTTGGGTTGCGTGAAGTCCGAAAACATCAAAGAACAATGCTACATCTCGATTACCGCGCAGGAGAGGAAGTTCCCGAAGGAGGCCAAGCCATCGGCATCTTGGCTTGTGCCCAATCCAGAAGACTTGGCATGGCAAATTGACCACATCCGAATCAAGGCCAACGCCCCGCAAACAGCAAAGCTTTCGGCATCCATGCCTGCAATTCTTGCGAGTTTTGCCGGCAACCTCCCTCCCAATGCCTGGCTCTACGTCGCCCCCATGCAAATCGACGAGAAGTGGACTCTTCCCTACGTGAGCGACGGCAAGAACGTCCATTTTTTCATCGAACCCAAGTAAGTTAAGGAGCCAGCGTCATGTTTTCCCGCAAATTTGTTTTGACCAATTGTCTAACCATCGCCACCTCCATGCTTGCAGGTTGTGCGTCCTACAAGAACGAAAGCGGCCTGCCCAAATGGCTCGACGATGCAAGCGAAGCTAATCGTCTCGGCTACTTCATGGGACTGTCACTCAAGGACAGCCCTGCGCCGGAAGGGTTCGACCCGAGCAAAAACACGCTCATGTCGGACTTGACATTCTCAACCCTTGCCCATAGCAATGCACTGCCGGGCACAGACATCGGTAGCTTCAGCCTTGAACTCGGGCTTTCGCTTGCGACCAACCTCCTCAAGCACGAAGAGGAGGAGTACAGTCAAGCCACCATGTGGTTCCCTGCCGCATCTTTCGATTCCGAAACTGCAGCCTACGAGACCGCGATGGCGCATTTATCACAGAGCGTGAAAGCGTCGGCAGAGAAGACGGGCTATAAGGTTTACAAATCCACGGCCTTCACGGTCTTTGGGCGTCACTACAAGTCACTCTGGGTCGAAAACGACAAGGTCAACTGTCATCAATCGGAACGAGACAGCGAACGTTGCTTCCTCTATGTTTCCTTTGATGATGATGCTATGGTAGATAAACCTTACGAGCCCGCCTCCTACCTAGGATTGACCTTCTCGCCTGCTTGGAAGATTCCGCGTCTGCGAGTAACCCAAAAGTCCCCCAAGACGGCCAAGTTGGAGCAGGACATGCCGACAGTTTTGAGCGATCTGGCTCAGAATCTGCCTGACAATACCTGGCTGTATGTCGCGCCCATGAAGATCGACGGCCATTGGACTGCGCCTTATGTCAGCGACGGAAAGAGCGCCCATTTCTTCATCAAGCCGAAAAAGGCGAATTAACGGTCAGGCTTGACGGTACTTGCAAAAGGGGACTTGAGTTGGAAGCTCAAGTCCCCTTTCGCTGTGTGCCAGGCATGGGCACAATCTAACGGGTGAAAGTCCCGAGCGCAGGGGATAGCACCAAGCGCATAGCCGAAGGCAAGGGTGTCCATCGTGAGGTGGAATCTGAAGGAAGCTCTAGGCAAACCGTTGGTCCGACGAACAGGAACCGCATCAGGCATATGAGAGTGGGTAAGGTTGCAACACAAACTGAAGCCCCAAGCTATACGGAACTCTCGGTGTAAATGCGGCGGATAGATGACGAGAAAGATTGTGCCCTTACCCTGGGAGGCCTTACGGACGGAGTGCGAACTCCGGAGCAAAACTTGTCGTAAGGAGTCAGCAGAGGTCATAGTACTCGTAACTCGAGGAAGGACCGAAGCGAGTCAGTTTCCTCCTGCTGCGCGCACCTCTTTCTGAGCTGCCTGAATGCTCCACACGGGAGCGCCTCTGAATGAGAACTCTGCGGAACAGAGTTGTCTACTGAGGTAGGTAAAGGGAACAGGGGATGCAAGCAGAAGAACAGAGAGGACGGAGATAACTCCGATGACTGCTCGCAACCGCGTGGTACGAGAACCGTACGCCACGTGGTGTGGAAGGACGCCCGTGGAAATAATCCACGGGCTCCTACCCGATTGCGGTTATTGCGGTTTGTTGCCTCGATCGACTTCCATGACCTGGCCGAGTTCGGTTCGAGCTTCATCGACCGCAGTACCCTTCAGGCGTTCAATCGTTCTTTCGATGGTGTCGAGGCGTGTGCCGTCGTAGTCCATCGACGAACCCTTGCCGGTTAAGGCTTCAATTGAGATCGTCTGATCGTTGGGCAGGTTCCCGGTCGTTTCGAGAATCGCAATCCATTCAGAGAGATCGATGCGATCCCAGTCGATCTTGTCGATCTTGTCGAGCGGAACACCCGTGCACTTGGGCTCCTTGGCCGTGCCGAAACCGTCGAACTCGATGCCGAGAATGTCGCCTTGCAGACGAATCTGCTCGTTCATAATGCGGGAGAGCGGCGACTGGTAACAGCAATAGGTCTTGCGCTTCTCGATGCAGGCACCGAGCACCTTCGACTTGCAGTACGAGCCGACGTAGTGACAGTTGCCCATGTCGCGGTTAGAGGTGAGCTCATACTCTTCGTCTTCGCATGCGTAAACCATTTGAATGATCATCGTTGCGACGACATAGGCCGTATAGATCCAGGACACGACCGTGAAGACCGTCGCCATATTCGACATGAAGGCTTCGCCGGCGGTTTTAGTCGCTTCTTCGGCTCCTTTCTGAGCCGTTTGCTCCGGAAGCGGCACTGATGGCGTCGGCGTTCCCATCCCGATCTTGTTGAAAATCTTGGTGAGAATTTCCTCGCACTTCTTCTTGATCTGGTTCTTGACCTCTTCAAGGAAGGTATTGATCGGCTTGAAGATTTCCTCGACCGTGCCCGAGATGTTGTCAACGGGCGTCGAGAAGTAATCCTTGTACCAATCGGACTTGGTGACAAGCTCCACCATGTCCTTTTTCAGATCGACGTATTGGCCGGCAAGATCGCCTGCTATGGTGCCATCCATTTTTTTGGAAGCATCAAGGTCATTGAGCGCAGAATCGAGATTGGCAAAGCCTTTGATGAGCGTGATATAGGCCCCGATGCCGATGCCCGGCGTTGACTCGCAGCAGTCGGCCACACCACCTACGGCCTGCTTGCATTCGCCGCCCTCTCCGCCGAAGACCGTGCAGACTACGTTCTCTTCATGGGTTAACTCTCCGTCCTCCGTCATTCCCTCGCATACCATGTCCTCGGTCATGTACTGCATGGCATTGAGGAGCGCCGTCACCTTGGCAAAGTCCGTGCTAACGCTGGTCTGCGTGTCGATGCAGTCGTTGCCCATGCAGGCGATGTCACCCGGACACTTGTACTGGGTATCGGCCCATTTGTCCGTGACAGGCACGTCCTTGCCACAGTCGTAGACCACGTCATTGACGTAGCACGTTCCTGATGCGCCCGATGCCCCTTCCGTGCATTGGGAGCGAATGAACTGACACTCGGGATTTTCTTCGTACTGCCTGCAGGTATCGAGCTTGCCGCCCACATTCTCAGGGCATTGCCTGTTGCCGTTGGCGTCGATCCAGCAGTCCATCTGGCCTTTGTAGAAGTCCCAATTCGTTGTGACGGTCATTTTTCTGCACAACGGATTGATGCTCGGATGCGGAGGTTTCGACATGTCGTGCGGACAGACGATGATGCCGTTGTCCGTCATGCATCCGTTAGCATCAAGCGACGGCATGTCTGTGCACTTGACGGTGCCTTCGGCAAAGCCGTCATTGACCGCATTGAGCGTTTCAAAGCACTCTTGCGGCGCCCAAGACTCCTCATACACCGTTTTGGAGGGCTCATAGTAGATGCGTATGCGGCCAAAGCCCTCGCCGCCCCCGGTAACCGAAGCGCGAATCTTGAAGTTCACCAAGGAATTGTGTTCAACGTTCTTGAACCAATGAGTGACGTCCACATTGGGATTACGGCTCCATGAAGTCGAGAGCTCGCAGGCACCGCCGGTTTCGGGCGGGAAGTTCTCATTGGGGCCTGACCAAACCTTGGTCTCCTTGCCGGGAGGCCCGATCCAGACCTGCATATAGTCGTCCCACTTGGCGTACTCCAGAATCGCCTGCTTGACGGAGGACGGATTCACCATTCGGTAGACCGTATTCTGCTCATAGACGGAGCAGCGTCCGCTCCAATAGTTGTCTCCAACGCGTCCAATCCAAAGAAGTGCGCAACCCGTGCCACAGCTGTCAAGGTTGTACGGCCCTTCGTGATGTTGAATGATCCCGGCGGTGTAGTAATGGTTGAGCGTACAAGTGCCGGAATGATCGAGCACCTGCGTGCATTCCTTGTAATCCGGAATGTGCTTGACCTCGGTCTTGTCCTTGATGATAGTCTCTGCAGTGCAGTCGGCCAGACCCGAAACGATGTTTTCAATATCCTCGATGATTTCGTAGGTTTTGTCAAACATCGGATCGTTGCTCATGTCGACGTCGGGGCGATTGAGATACGTCTCGTTCAAAACGGAATAGACGTAACCCTCAAGCGAACCGCCGTTTCCGCTTTCAACCGACTGGGCATCCTTGAACAGAGACTCCTTGGCCGCGTCTCCGCGTTTGCCCATTTGGTCGCCGCTGTTGTAGATCCCTTTCAGCGCCTCGATGTCCTCCATCGTCATCGAAGAGGAGATGCTGCTTCCCTCCTTTCCGGTGGAGCCCTGCAGATCCGTCTGCTTGATGGTCTGTTGCGTACCGTCGGGCATGGTCATGGTGACCGTCCCGTTGGCGAAGGTGTTGGGATTCTCCTTGAACTTGCCCGCGATGTCATTGGCAAAGTCTTGAGCCTCATGCCCAATGGCGGACATGTTGGTTTCCGTCCCGAACGCCCAGGTCGGCATCACCATGATGGAAGCCGAGACGAGCGAGCAGACTGTCTTGCGCATCGCGCGCAGAACGGTGAAGCCGTTGGCGCGAGCTGGTGTTGTGATTTCTGCTTGATGCATATTCTTGGGATTGAGGATGAGTGAATGCGAAAGGCGGCCATCAAAGCCGCCACCTGCGGCTGTTATGTGTTGCAACAGTCAAGCCAGCGCCAAATGACGTAGACGGGATCCTCCCCGACGGAAGGTATGGTTCTGGCCATGCCCCACAAAAGCTCGCTTTCACCGAGCGCATGGTTGTCCGTCGTTTCTGGAGATGGATAAAAGAGTGAGAAGCGGTACTGGTTCTTCGGGAGCGTCACGGCGATCTGGCCGCCACACTGCGCATCTCGTCCAATCGTCCCCCATTCAAGCCCTCTGCGGTGGAGAGCGGCGAGCGTGCGCACCGACATGGCGGACGTGGTCTTGAGAATCCCGTCGCGTCCAAGCACGTGACCTGAGAACGGATAAATCGTTCCCCAGGAGCCCGCACACCAGTAGAGCTCCTTCATCGGCTCCTTGATGTTGGCCGCAATCGCATCGGGAATGCAGGCGGCAACAGCAAAAGGCGTGCCCAAAAGTGCAGCTTCGGGGTTTGTGAAGAACGCGAGCTCGTCGCTGCTCCAGGTCGGGTCGACCTCGGAAAGATACATCACGTCCAAGTCGTGGAAGGCACCCGGATTGCAATGTCCCGGCACGAACATGTCGAGCATGATCATGACGGGAAAGGCATAGTAGTGATAATGGCGGTAAGTAGCGTCAATGGCAGGCTTTGATTGCCCCTTGCTCTGCGTACCTTGATTGAGGCGGTTGAATGGAAAGCGAATGCCGTTGAGAACAGAGGAGCAGCCCGACACACGCTGAAATTCCACCAGACGATTGGGTTGCCAGAAGGCCGTGGGAATGCCGGGACGGGGTACGCCCTTGTTGTCCCAACAAACGCATGCGAGGTTTTTGGCTGCACCGTCCGGCACTCGACTCGCATTAAGGGATCCCGAGATCGGCACGCCGGCAACGCGAATGGGAAAGACGCAATCCCAGCAAAGGTCCGTGATGAGCTTGCCGCTCATCACCTTTGCGTTGATGCAGCCGACTTCGCCCGCCTTTGCCTGACCGATCAAGATCGAAAGACAGATCGCCATGGCGAAACACGATATGGCCATGCCGTGCAGTATCCACACGAGAAGCGTCACCATGAGCTTTAGCCAACCGACGCGCAGGAACTCCAGCGCGGATGGAAAGACCTGAGAGCGTGAAGGCATTTACTTCGACTCCTTTGAGGAAACATCGCGAGGCGCGACCTCTTCGATAATGAAACGCTTGGCCGTGTTGTCCGCCGTCACGAAGGTGGGCGAGGCTCGAATGTCCCAGCGATCCTTCACTTCGGAAGTCAGAAGAAAGACGTGACTGTCGAGGCGGTCGCAAACCGCTTCGTAATGCCCCCAACCCAGCCCGAGGGTTTTGTCCTCTCCTGCCTTCGACCGATCAAAGGCCGTCGCCATGTAGATGAACTGCGTAAAGCCCTCGGCACGAAGGAGCTTGACCTTGTCGAGAACCGCCTCCATTTCAATCTCGCGCTTGGGATTGAAGATGACAAGCACGCTGTTGAAAGGGCGGGCCTCAAGGGGATTAACCACCTCGCCCGCACGGCGAACGGGATTGCCGTTGGCGTCATTGATGTCAGCTACGACATGAATAGATGGATCGAGTACCCGCCTGACGCTTTTCTCTGCCAAGGGAAGCTCGTCAAAGGTTTGATTCGTCCAGAAGCGCTTCATCGCCTCGGCCTTTTTCTTTTCCCAGTCAATCTGTGCAACACGCCGCTTCATCTCCTCGATCATGTCGGGCTCGTCGATCTTGTAGACCGGCCCTTGTTCTCCGAACAGGCACGGATGCGCTTCGGAGCAATTTTCAAGCTCGATCTTTTCATTGAGCCATTGATCGTTGTGCAGACCGTCCACCTTGGCTATAAGGGGCGGATGAGCCGGTCCCTCCTTTCCTTGCATGCGACTTTCAAAATTGAGTTTTTCAAGCAGACCGGGCGCATATTGAACGCGCACGACGGACGGCACCGCCTTCACTTCATACTGGAAAAAGAGCGTCGGATCGAGCACGATGTTGGGAATAGGGTCGTACTGGGATGCCAACATCTGCATGTGCTTGATCCCGTCGCCGAGCGACACGCCTTTGGGAATCCCGCGCATCACCAGCGTGACGTCATCGCGACCGACATTGCGGGAAAAAATGTCGTTGAGCACGTCGTCGCCAAGCGAATACGAGACGAATACATAGGTCACGTTCTGAGGCTTGGGCGCTTCCGTCTCCATCCCAAGACGCTCCCTAGCATCCGGTATGCGGGCTTCAACGACCGGATTCTCTTCCAAGGCTTTTCGCATCATGTTGACAAACGAGGCCGGATGAGTTGGATCGTTCAAGACCGCTACGATGTCCTCCATCACCTTTGATTCGGTCTGCTTCAATGCTCTCCCTTCGGGTCGATCCGAGACGGCTTTTGCAGCCTTGGCCGCTTGAGCCGCACGCTCGAAGTCGTCCGGCGTCAATCGGCACCTGTCGCAGTTGCCCTCGGTTTTGTCTTGCGATTGCCCCTTGGCAGGAGAGGAAGGATCGTTTTCCTTGAGCGTTTTCTCGAACGCCTTTTTGTCTTCCGCGAGCTGTTTGGCAATGGCCTCAAAGGCTCCGCTCATCGGATTGGCCTCAATGCCCAATGCTGTGTTGTCGTGGAAGTCCGCCTGGGCCGCCATGGCTGGCTTTGCACCCGTCAGCCACTGCGCAGCATGATCGAGCAGGCGACCGAGCGACGAAACCGGAGTACCCGCCGGCTGCACGGCCCTTCCCTCGCTTCGACTCGATGGGTGACGGCTCTCCTCGCTTCGACCCGAATCGGGGAAAGCGTTGAGAATTTCCCTCGAATGGGGGGAGACATTCGGAGACTGAGAAGAACGCCTGCTGGCTGCACCGGCGTTCGTGTTCGTAGAAGCCGGAATGTCCGGGAAATAGGTCTGCATATCATGCGTAGCACCCTTCGAAAGCAAATCGCCGTCCTGGTACTTCAGGGCAAAAGCGTTTTCCTGGTTCGCCCTGCTTCTTGCCTCCATCGCCGCACGTTGTTCGGGTGTGGGGTCCATGAGCTTGGCCCGGCCCGTCGCGAAGTCCTCTTCTGTCGGAAGGATCGTGTGCACCTGCACGCCGCCGCGAGTGACCACGCCGCCCGTCTTGGCCTCACGAATCTGCCGGCTCTGCTCAGGTGTCATGCCGGGAATAACGAAGTTTTGCGTGATCTTGCGCCCATACTTGCGCTCCTCTTCGAGAATGCGCTCGTTTTCCTCAGCCCAACGTTCAGCCTGAGTCTTGACCTTCGGTCGGGGCTTGACGCGGCCTTCCTTGACGGCCTGTTGATACTCGGCCTCCCACTGAGCGGCGAGCGCCCTTGCCTGATCGAGCACGAGCTTCTTTCGCCTCGATATGGGGCGACCCGTGTCGGTGTAGCCCGTCACGCCCTCAAACCTGGGCATTACCTTGAAGGGCGGTAACTTGACGGTGGCCATGGGGCCAAACTTACCGAGACGCGTGCGCACTTCATGCGACTCGCCATCGACTATCGACGCTCTGGGCGCATCGGCAATGCTGTGTTTGGGCTCGTCCACAATGGAGGGCGTTGCCGGCGTCACGCCGGAAAACGCCGCCGAGAAACACGCGCAGAGCAAGACATGACGCTTGCGAAACATCTATATTCCTCAAAAAAGCACATGGGCTCGACCCACGATCTGACTGCCGTTGATCGGACCCCAATAACGTGAATCAAAAGACATCGGCATCGTGCCCAACATCCAGTACTCGTCGGCCTGAAGCACTCGGCGACCGACATAGCGCTTGACGGCTTCATCGTCGAGCGCCTTCAAGTGCGGAAGGCCGCGAGCAAACTGCCGGCCATTGACGAGAATGCGAAAGTCGGGCGTCACATCAACCGTGTCGCCCGGCCCAGCCGCCAGAAACTTCGCCATCAGCGTCCCGTTCGCGTACACGGGCTCGGCCTGCATCGCACGGTACGCAAAGACCTCACCCACCACGGGCGTCTTGTCCTGATGGTCGACAATGAAGACCGTCCCGCGAATGCAGCCCATCACCTGCGGATTGATGCCGATGGAAAAGCGAAGCGAAAACAGCCACCCCGCACAAAAGAAAAGCGCACTGATGGTAAAAACCTTCACCCACCAGCTTTTGGGAGGCAGGGTGAGGTGAAGGTCAAAGGGCATGCGCAAACGTTCGCAGATCATGGTCCAGTCGATTCCATGTCGGGCACTGTGACCATGTTCATCTTCGTTTGCGTCTTCATCTTTATGGCTTCTTGATTGCGCTTGATCACGTCATCGGGAACGTTCGGGATCAAGTCCTGCGGCTCGATGACGAGTTCGGGCGGGAGCGCAACCGCCATGCCGGCATCGAGCACGATGATGCCTTCGTCGCGCAGTTGAGCGAGCTTTTGATGCACCGTCTCGAAAAGCGGTCCCGTCTTCTCCTCATCAAAGTTCGTCATTTGCGCAATCGTCACGCCGACCATCATCATGTCCACCACCATGATCTTCGGATGCTCTGGCTTTGAGACGGGCGGAAAGTAGGAGAAATAGGCGACCATCACCGCCCAGGAAAGCAGGATCGAGACGAGCGCCGTCGTGCCTAATGCACTGAGCAGCCCTTCGGTTTTTTTTGTCTCCTCTGGCGTTGGAGCCGGAGGCGGAGCGCTTTCCTGAGAAACTGGCTTGGCGTTCGGATCGAAGGTGGGTTCGCGTAATTCAGGCGTTGACATGTTGTTTTGCTGTTCCAATGAAAAGGTCGCAAGGACCGTGCGTGAAACAGTTTGTCAACGCAATCAATTTACGAGGCGACGGTTTCGGCAAATTCGGGCGAATCGAGAGACAAGTTGCAATGGCGTGCATCGCTCAAAAATGCGTGCGACAATATGCGCATCCCCTTTCCCCATCCTGCAACCATGACGAAAAACAAAAAAAATCGAAAAAACAAGAAGTACCGTCCAACGAATTGCCGCGTTCCGGTTGCCCTGCTCCATAGGCTAACGGTTCCGGAATCGCAGATTCTGAAGCTCAAGGCTCGTCATGATGCGGCACTTCTGCGCATGTACATGGGAACCGACAGCTACGAAGATCGCGTGACGCTCTATTCCGTCCTGCGCTTTGGCGAATCGCTCGCTAAGTACGTCGACGACAGCGAGCCGATCGTGACGAAGCTCTATGACGCCATGGCCCTCATCGCCAAGGAACCCGAATTTGCGGAAGACGGCAGCCGCAATCTCGACATCATTCGCGAAGCCTTGGATCTCGTTGAGAAGATCTGGCGACTCGTGTCGGTTGAGGAGTTCGTTCGAGAGGGGCGAGCGCTCAAGGCAGAAGAAGAGAAGCAGTGGAAGAGCGTTACGCTCACCGAGCACGGGGTTGTCCCCCTCAAACCCGAAGAACGTCAACTAGATTGAAAAAAGCTCCCCGAGGCCGAGAGATTTCGGGGAGCTTCGTTTTCGGACCCTCGGCAGGAGGGAAATTTCCCTTTCTTGCCGAGGGTCCGAAAAGGTTAGAAGTTATCTAACGGGCCGTAAAACCTCTCCATTCATGGGGAGGATATAAGGCCCAAATGGGCATTTGGTTGTAAAGCACGCATTCTTGAAGGAAGTGTGCCATGATGTTCATATGAAGATCACCTGCGCCTTTCAATACGAACTCTACGTTGACGAGACCCGACGTGCGGCCTTGAGCCGAAACGCCGGTTGCCGCAGGTTTGTCTTCAACAAGGCGTTGGGGATCCAAAACGAGCGCAAGTCTAAAGGTGAAAAGCTTCTCACCTACAAGGAGCTCGCCCACGAGTTGGTGCTCTGGAAAAAACAACCCGAGACCGCCTTCCTTCGAGAGGCCATGGCCCAACCGCTCCAGCAAGCCCTGCTCGATCTCGATCGCGCCATCAGCGACAGCTTCCGTCCCAAGAGCGATCCGGCACACAAAGGATGGCCGAAGTTCAAGGCGAAAGATATCGGAGACGGCTTTCGGGTTCCGCAGTTTGCTCCAGAACACATCGACGATGCCAACGGGCGAGTCAAGCTCCCGAAGATCGGCTGGATTCAATACCGTAGGACGCGTGCCATCGCGTTTGAGTGTGCGAACGGGACGCTCGTTCCCGGTGTCGTGAAACAGATTCACGTCAAGAAGGACTGCGGCCGCTGGTTCGTGATCTTCACGGTTGAGTTCGAAGTCCAGGCCCCCGACATGAAGGCGCTCGATGTCGGAATCGACGTCGGCGTCGTGCATGCCGTCGCGACGAGCGACGGACGATTCTACGATCTCGACACGGAGAAGATTCGCTCGATCGAGAAACGCATTGCGGGCTTGAAACGCAAGCTTTCGCTCAACCAGGAGTCGCGAAAGAAACTCGCGAAGTTGGGACTGGCGGAGCCTTTTGACAAGAAGCAGCCGAGTCGCAAGCGGCGTCGGCTCAAGGAGAGGATTCAAAACCTATACCGAAAGATTCGTTGCATTCGACAGGATTTCCACAGGAAGACGGCGCATGCGCTCGCGCAGGAGTACGGCTGCGTGTACGTCGAGGACCTGAAGGTGAAGAACATGACGGCGTCCGCCAAGGGCACCGTTGCGAATCCCGGCAAGAATGTGAAGCAGAAAAGCGGGCTCAACCGCGCCATCCTGCGCACGGGGTTCTACAGTCTTCGCCAAACAATCGAATGGCAACTTCTGAAAGTGGGTGGTGTGATGATTCCCGTTGATCCGAGAGGGACGAGCATCACCTGCCCGCACTGTCAGAGCAGGGACAAACGCAACCGCCCGACGCAGGCGATTTTCAAGTGCGTCAACGAAAGTTGCGGCTTCGAAGCAAATGCCGACGTGGTGGGCGCCCTGAACGTGTTGAGGAAGGGCCGGACAGGCCCGAGTGCACACAACAAAAAGCACATCGCCCATGTAGTGAGTGTTGGGGAGCAAGGCTTTCGGCCTAAGGACTCGATGCCATCAATGGGAACCGCCCTTGAACCACGAGACCGCGTGGTCCAAGGAATCCCCGCCCTTTATCTCTGGACCACCCACTCTTGTCAAGCAAGATGTTAAGGTTTCTTCGCCGAAGG
>ERZ791574.650-NODE-650-length-23892-cov-4.618283_pt1 | contig 23892 bp, 17 predicted proteins | sample MGYA00433098_ERZ791574 | MGnify/ENA primary metagenome ERZ791574 (study PRJEB30046, sample SAMN00791933) | human gut metagenome | study: EMG produced TPA metagenomics assembly of the A metagenome-wide association study of gut microbiota in type 2... | reverse complement strand
GTCCAATCGAATAATTCTATGCGGCGATAGATGAAATTAATAAAAGCATTTTATAACTTTGCAAGCATAAACAAAAACCTGGAAAAGATATACGATCATGGAACATCCTCTTGCCCAATTCTTATATTGCCCTGAATGTGGTTCCTCTCATTTTGAGATCAACAACGAGAAATCTAAAAAATGTGCAGATTGCGGCTTTGTCTATTATTTCAATCCTTCTGCCGCCACAGTAGCACTCATCTTGAATGAGAAAAATGAACTGCTTGTCTGCCGACGTGCCAAAGAGCCAGCCAAAGGAACTCTCGACCTACCCGGCGGATTCATCGATATGAATGAAACAGGCGAAGAAGGCGTTGCACGCGAAGTGCTGGAAGAAACAGGGCTGAAAGTTAAAAAAGCCGTTTACCAGTTCACACTTCCCAATATTTATGTTTATTCAGGTTTTCCTGTACACACACTCGATATGTTTTTCCTCTGCACTGTAGAAAACATGAGCCATTTCTCTGCCATGGATGATGTAGCAGATGCTTTCTTCCTACCTCTCTCCGAAATTCATCCGGAAAAATTCGGGTTGGATTCTATCCGGCACGGACTTAGCTTGTTTCTAGCTCAATACCGCTAAAATAATTTCATCAGCCTGATATAATGAGAGTATTTTATCTATAGTTATGTCCCATTTTTAAGATATTCCTCCAAAGCATCAGATAAAAAAATAATGATCTGGAGAATAAAATGCATAAAAACATGCAACAGTATGCAAAATCACAGGCTAATACCGTATAAATTCAAGTCGAATATGCATCTTTTTCTATCAATAAAAGATTCGTTGGTTTAAAACCAAGGAGTTCTTCCTCACCGAGGAACGCTTCCTTTCTCACCGACGAAGCAGCTTTTGCTCGGTGAGGAAGACAAATAAGGGAAAATTAAGACAGTTTTTCTTCTATTTTATCACAAATATCGTAAAGGTTACAAACAACAAAATGCTAGTTTCTAGCCACATTTCAGTTTACATAACAAGTGAAAAAGAAGAAAAGCATTACAATTTAATCGACAAACATCTCCTATAACAAAAAGAAAGAATTTCGCATCTACAAATCTCTACGCTTTTTAATATTTTCCAATCCCTCCCCAGTAATTACGCCTTTTATTCCCGTTCAAATATTCTTTTTTTAAGATGAGCCATTTTTCAGTAGTCAATTGATGTATTTGTAAAATAGAAGTTCATCTCAACCAAATAGATCAAAGTAATTTATCACATAATCTTAAACAATCATATTATATTACTATAAATGAACAAAATACAACATATTGTATTATCTTTGTAACCACTATTAATTTAACGGCTATTAAATTAACCGCCATTAAGATAGCAATAATATGAAGTTCTACGACCGAAAGAAAGAAATGGCGATACTGTATGCAGCTAAAGAGCAATCACAAACGAGCGCTTGCTTTACTGTAATGACCGGACGCCGACGAATCGGAAAAACAGCTCTACTCTTAGAGTCTGTCAAAGAGTCATCTTTCGGCAATATATCTATCCCACATATAAATAGCTAAAAATATAACTATTTGTATGTGGGCCTCAGTCAAACTATAGATTCTTTCACAAATCAAATCTTAGGTTGCCAAAGATTGATACTGCATAATGCAGTAGAAACCATACATTTCAATGTACTTTTCTGAACACCAGACATCGAATCTATTTTTACAATTATTTGTTCGGTGAAAGAAATAGCGGAATCTTTATCTTCTAACAAAACGACAGCATCCATATACTCTTCTAAAAATTGATAATCCAATCTTGAATTTGAAAATCTATTCATAAAAATAGTTGTAACATCTGACATAGTTGAAGTACTGCTCAGACTATTCAACATTTGCATAATTTCCGCTCGCTGCAATAAAGACAAATTATCTTTATAACCCATAGCTTTAGTTTTCGCCTCTACTAAAGATAATAATGACGTATTAGAAATACTACTACCTGATTTTAGTGTAGGATTATCGCGGCACAATTCATATATAGCCTTGTTATGTGCATTTCCTAATTCTTGATAATCTCTTATTGAAGATGAATAAACTTGCCATTCTCCATTTATTTTCCATTGAATTCGTCCATCACCTCCACTAATTCCTGTTACTAATGAAGCTGATACAGAAACAAGTAAACTCTGACTAAAACTGAGTCCATTATCTCTTCCCCATCTATAGCCACCTCCATCAGCACTTCCAATCCGCTTAAACCAACCACCTAGGGTAGCCCAGAAGCCGCGTGTTTGCGGATTTAAAGGAATAGAAATATCAGGTTTAATATCACGAACGTATTGAATAAGTTCTTTCATTTGAACTTCTTCAACGCTTTCTGATTCCAGTCTATCAATCTCACTATTTGCACAAGAATACATAAAAAATATTGCGACTATGGCAAAAAAGAAGATAAAGTTTTTCATAATATTGCGTTTTTTATTAAATTTGCTATAAATATATAAAAAAAATAACATTATGGGAAAATATTTAGTCCTTTTTTATTTCATTTTATGCGTTTTTTCCGCTCATGCACAATATTGCCGTATTCAGAAAGGAATGACTGCTTATTATATAACTCAAGATTTAAAGAAAAACAAGACGTTAAAAGACACATCTTATATTGCGGATGTAGTCGATAAAGGGGATAGATTAATCATAAAAGAAGTATTTCATGGTGACCTGTATGATTCTCAAGCTGTAAAAGATGGTACTAACATTCAATTTCGTATTTACTATAAGAATCAAGGAATTACTGAATATATTATTTTGGATAGTAAATCTGAAAATGAATCAATGAAAAAATATATATATTCAAAGTATTCCCAGAATCAACTAAAAGAAGCGGAACATGAATATCAACAATATTCAAAATTCAGCCATTGTGAAGGACGAATTAGCATCCCTTTGAAAGAAAATGCCAATATAGGAGAAAAGATACCTCCATGCAGTTATTCTCAAAAAACAGGCATCATAAACATGAAAGCTTCTCTAAAAGGGAAGTATTTGGGAAGGGATAACATACATACCCCTTCAGGAAATTATGATTGCATTAAAATATACACAGAAAGCAAAGGAAAAATAATGTTTGTTTCCGAATCAGAGTATTCGATAGATTGGTATGCTAAAAATGTCGGATTAGTAAAATCAGAAACCGTTACAAAAAAAGGAAAAGTTTTATTATCGACTCTTTTATATGCCATTAAACAACAATAGGCTTATCACGCAACAAACAAATACCACAATATATCACTCCAAAAATAAGAAGCCTTATCAAATCATCGTCGTATATTTGTGGTGATTATTATTTAATGACCATTAAGTTAGCATTGATATGAAATCCGAGCCAGTATCTTTTTGCTCGAAAAGAAGAGCGAAACTTTACATAAAGAATTAAATGATTATAAAATAACTTTCAAAGGATTCTCATTGAAAGATATGTAGTACTTTTGCATAAACACCCGATTATGAAAAAAGAAATTACTAGACTCATTTGTGCCGCCATCTGCTGCACGCCCATTATAGGATTTGCCCAGACAGGTGATAAGTTCACTTCGACTGACAACCTTTATAAAGAAGGGAAAGAACTTTTCCAGGAAAGAAATTATGCAGCTGCTCTGCCGGCATTGAAAGCATTTGTAAAACAAAAACCTGCAGCCAGCCTTCTTCAGGACGCAGAGTATATGCTGGTCAGTTCGGCTTACGAACTGAAAGACAAAAACCGCATCGAACTCCTCCGCAAATACCTTGACCGTTATCCTGATACTCCATACGCTAACCGCATTTATGCGCTGTTAGCCTCCTGCTATTTCTACGAAGGAAAATATGATGAAGCACTGGCACTCTTCAACTCTGCCGACCTTGATTTGCTAGGTAATGAAGAGCGGGACGACTGCACCTACCAACTGGCTACCTGTTATCTGAAAACCGATAATCTACGAGAAGCAGCCATCTGGTTTGAAACTTTGCGTGCCAACAGCCCCAAATACGCCAAAGATTGTGATTACTATCTTTCCTACATCCGCTATACACAAAAACGTTATAGTGAAGCATTGAAAGGTTTCCTTCCCTTACAGGACGACTCGAAGTACAAAGCACTCGTCCCTTATTACATAGCCGAAATTTATACGCAGCTCAAAAACTATGATAAGGCACAAATTGTAGCACAAAACTACCTGTCAGCCTACCCGAACAACGAGCACGCTGCAGAAATGTACCGTATTCTGGGAGATGCCTATTACCATTTCGGACAATATCATCAAGCCGTAGAAGCATTTAACAATTACCTGAATAAGGATCGCTCGGCTCCCCGCCGGGATGCCCTTTATATGCTGGGGCTCTCCTACTACCAAACAAAAGTCTACTCCAAAGCAGCCGAAACATTAGGTAAGGTGACAACTGACAACGATGCCCTTACCCAAAATGCATATCTCCACATGGGACTTTCTTATCTGCAACTGGCAGAAAAAAACAAAGCACGCATGGCTTTTGAACAAGCAGCCGCCTCCAATGCTAATATGCAAATCAAGGAACAGGCAGCTTACAATTACGCTCTTTGCCTGCACGAGACTTCTTTCTCCGCTTTCGGTGAATCAGTTACTGCCTTCGAGAAATTCCTGAATGAATTTCCGACTTCTCCATACGCTGAAAAAGTCAGCAGCTACCTGGTAGAAGTTTACATGAATACACGTAGCTACGATGCAGCTTTGAAATCAATCGACCGGATTGCCAAACCAAGCGCGCAAATATTGGAAGCCAAACAGAAGATACTGTTCCAATTAGGAACTCAATCTTTCGCTAACGCCGACTTCGAACAAGCTCTGAAATATCTGAACCAATCCATTGCCATCGGACAATACAATCGTCAGACCAAGGCAGACGCTTACTATTGGTGCGGAGAATCCTATTACCGTCTAAACCGAATGGTAGAAGCCGCACGTGATTTTAATGCTTATCTGCAACTCACCACCCAACCCAATAACGAAATGTATGCGCTTGCCAATTATAACTTAGGGTATATCGCTTTCCACCGGAAAGACTATACGCAAGCAAGCAATTACTTCCAAAAATACATTCAACTGGAGAAAGGTGAAAATGCAACCGCACTTGCCGATGCATACAATCGTATTGGTGACTGCCACCTGCATGTACGTAACTTTGAAGAAGCCAAACAGTATTATTCGCAAGCCGAACAGATGAATACTTCTTCCGGAGACTATTCTTTCTATCAGCTGGCTCTTGTATCCGGTCTGCAGAAAGACTATACCGGTAAGATAACCTTGCTGAACCGTCTGGTAGGAAAGTACCCTGCTTCTCCTTATGCCGTAAACGCTATTTACGAGAAAGGGCGTTCTTATGTTCTCATGGATAACAACAACCAAGCCATTACTTCTTTCAAAGAATTGCTTACTAAATATCCTGAAAGTCCGGTCAGCAGGAAAGCTGCCGCCGAAATCGGATTATTATATTACCAAAAAGGAGATTACAACCAAGCAATCGAAGCCTACAAACAGGTTATCGAAAAATATCCGGGCAGTGAAGAAGCACGCCTTGCCATGCGTGATTTGAAATCTATTTATGTGGATCTCAACCGCATCGACGAATTTGCTGCTTTAGCAAATGCCATGCCAGGACACATCCGTTTCGATGCTAACGAACAAGACTCGCTTACGTATGCCGCCGCAGAAAAGATTTATGCACGAGGCAGAATGGAAGAAGCCAAAACAAGCCTCAACAAATACCTGCAAACTTTCCCGGAAGGAGCCTTCAGCCTGAACGCACATTATTATCTCTGCCTGATCGGAAACGAGCAGAAGAATTATGATATGATTCTTCTCCATTCCGGTAAGTTGTTGGAATATCCAAACAATCCGTTTGCAGAAGAAGCACTGATCTTGCGTGCTGAAGTGCAATTCAACCAGCAAAATATGGCTGAAGCATTAGCTAGCTACAAAATGCTGAAAGAAAAAGCAACCAACGTAGAGCGCCGCCAACTTGCTGAAACGGGTATTCTGCGTTGCGCCTTCCTATTGCGAGATGACATAGAAACCATCCATGCAGCTACCGACCTGCTTGCAGAAGCCAAACTTAGTCCGGAGCTAAGAAATGAAGCTCTTTATTACCGTGCTAAAGCCTACACCAAGCAAAAGGCTGGCAAGAAAGCAATGGAAGACTATCGTGAACTGGCCAAAGACACACGTAACCCTTACGGTGCCGAAGCTAAATATCAGGTTGCACAATCCCTCTACGACGCAAAAGAATATGCCGCTGCAGAGAAAGAGTTGCTCAACTATATAGAACAGAGTACGCCACATGCTTATTGGCTAGCACGTAGTTTTGTCCTTCTATCCGACGTCTATCATGCTACGGGTAAAGATCTGGACGCACGCCAATATCTGCTAAGTCTGCAACAGAATTATCAAGGGAATGATGATATTGAAAGCATGATTGAAAGCAGACTTAGTAAATTGAAAGTTGAGAATTGAGAATAAAAAAATAGAAAAGTATGAAACGATCTCATTATATAATAGGAGGACTCGCATTGGCAATCTCAATGCCATCCTGCCTTCAAGCCCAAACCACCCAACCGAAGGATACAACAATGACCCGCACGGTCGTTGTGGAACAAGAATATAACCCGGACATTATGGACGCTTCGAAAGTAAACGTCCTGCCTAAAGTAGAAGAACCGACAGTGAACAAGAAAGAAGTAGAGTATGCTACAACATTCTTTCCGGCCACTTCCGTTCCGGCAGGCCTGATGCGCCCCTATACCGGAAAAGAAGTTCAACCCGGTACTACCCCGGGATATGTACGTGCCGGATATGGTAATTATGGCAATTTGGATATTCTTGCCAATTATCTATTCCGTCTGTCGCAGAAAGACAAATTGAATGTACGTTTCCAAATGGATGGAATGGATGGTAAGTTAACTCTTCCCTTCACAGATGGAGAAAAATGGAATGCATTTTATTATCGCACACGCGCAAATGTAGATTACACACACCAATTTAATAAACTGGACTTAAATATTGCCGGAAATTTCGGATTGAGCAACTTCAACTTCCAACCGGAAAGCGTAAACAGCAAGCAGAAATTCACATCCGGTGACTTCCATGCGGGCATTCATTTCACTGATGAGACTGCACCACTGCGTTTCAACGCAGAAACAAATCTGTTGATGTATGAACGTCAGCACAACATGTTCAATGAATCTGAAGCCAATACAGGTATCAAGGAAACAATCATACGCACTAAAGGCGATGTCACGGGAGCTATCGGCGACCAACAATTAATAACTATCGCTTTGGAAATGAACAATCTTCTCTACAACGGATATACAAAGAATGTTTCCACCGGAGATGAATACTTCAAAAACTACACAACGCTTCTTTTAAATCCATATTACGAACTGGATAATGATGACTGGAAATTGCATATCGGAGCCAATGTAGATTTATCTTTCGGATTTGATAAGTCTTTCCGTATTTCACCCGATATCACTGCACAGTATATTTTTTCTGATAGCTACATTGTTTATGCAAAAGCAACCGGCGGTAAGCAATTGAATGATTTCCGCAGATTAGAAAGTATCTGTCCTTACGGTGAACTGCCGGAGGCAAATACCACTGCCACTTTGGGATACGTACAACGTCCTTATGATACTTACGAGCAAATCAACGGTAGTATCGGATTCAAAGCAAGCCCTTATCCGGGACTTTGGTTCAACGTGTTCGGTGGTTATCAGAATCTAAAGAACGACTTATCTTATTTAGGTTTTGACCCAAGTAATATTCATTCAGGTTCTTATCTTTCTTTTGCTCAAGATAATACAGAAAATCTCTACCTTGGCGGTGAAATCAGTTACGATTACAAAGATATCCTCGGAATATCAGCTAAATATACTTACCGTAATTGGGACAGCAAAACAGAGGAATATCTGTTGGCTGTGAAACCAGTCAGTGAAATGTCTTTCAATGTACGTATTCATCCGATCTCTGCTCTTAACATAAATCTAGGTTATGATTACATCAGCCGGAAAGAAGTGAAAGAATATGCAAAAATGACCGCAATTAATGATTTGCATATCGGAGCCAGCTATAATGTATTCAAAGGAGTATCCGTTTATGCTCAAGTACATAACCTGCTGAACAAGAAATATCAATATTATTTAGGTTATCCTACGGAAGGATTCAATTTCTTAGGAGGATTGAGTTTCCGGTTCTAAATTAATGAAAGGGGCGTTTCCATTTCCGGATAACGCCCCTTCTCAAAAACTTAAACTTCAATTATTTTGTTGTCTTCACTACAAATCCGTAATAGATTTACAAACCTTGTATTTCTTCTGCCGACAGACCTGTTATCTGTGAAATAGTATTAATAGGAATATTCAAAGCCTTCATATTACGTGCTGTTTCTCTTTTTTCTTCCGCACGTCCTTCTGCACGACCTTCTGCACGACCTTCTACACGTCCTTCTACACGTCCTTCTACACGTCCTTCTACACGTCCTTCTACACGACCTTCCGCGCGACCCTCTGCGCGGCCTTCCGCACGTTCTGTCAATATATTATCTTTCAATATTACAATATTATCCAAATGACGATAATATGCTTCAAGTTCAGTTTTCGTCATTTTATCGAGTTTCAATCGTTCACGAGCCTCCGTCAAACCGGGAGCAGTAGCACTATCTGGTATATCACCTGTATTCAGATAACAAATCCATTCTTCCAACGGACTCTTGGCAACCTGATTAAAGTCATTCACCTTTAATATATAATATTCAGGATAAAGCTGGCTGACAGCATCGACCTTAAACGTCTGTTTCTGAAATGGAGTCAACTCCAGCACATCATTCTGATGAATCCCTCTAAACTCCGTTTTACCATGATATACTATATCCTTTCCATTGCCTAATGAAAAATAGACAATATTAACGCTATACACTTTACGTACTTTATCATAACCTTCTCCACGATTGATGTACTCGGTCACCAATTTAGAAGTACCAAACAACATACGTTGGAAATAAGCATACTCATTGTTATTCTGAACTTCAATCAGAATAAGTTCTCCTTTAGAGTTCTCCGCAAGCATATCAACACGATTATACTTATCAAACTCATCTTCTTGATTTCCTTCACTTTCCAACAATTTCTGAATGACAATCTTTTCATTGAGAAGAGTAGTCAGAAAGCCTTCAAGAACTGCAAAATTGGCTTTATTACGCAATAAGCGTTTCATAGCCCAATCGAAACGAATATAATTACTAGCCATAGGTTCGTCTCCTTTCCCTTTTTCTTTTTTCATGCAAACAAAGGTAAGCAGAAAATGTTTAATATCAAGTATATATATCCGATAAAATGACTCATCCTACCTTTATATAGACTACCGATCGTCCCGCTCCATACTTTTTTAAAATCCCTTTTTCAATAAATGCATTAATATCCTGCAATGCCTGTGTTTTTGTCTTTCCAACAAGTAAGGCATAATCCTGCCGATTAATACATGGATTCTTTTCTAAGAATTTATTTAATCGCTGCAAGCACTTTTCTTCTGCTAATGGATTCTTCACACGAAAAGGCGAATGATAACGTTGTAATACCAATTCAGTCTCAATATCTTTCTTAAACTGACGGTTGATTCTCAAATTAATATCTTTAAGAGATACTGACGGTGAACGCAAGTCTTTTGAATCAGTCACTTCTTTGTTCACATTCAAAGAAAGAGTAAAATAACCAATATCACCCAATTCAACGGAAAATCCCTTCAAAAGCAAATGTCTTAGTTCTTTCGAGATAGCTTCTATGACACCTACCACTTGCGCATGAGGCATATGCTGAAATGCAGTCACTTGTTCTACAAATTCTTCGGCTGTATAACTGCCCTTCAGTACGACACGTGCATGCAAAGGTTGTTCTTCCCCACTTTTTGTGAGATCGGGAGTCTCATAAAGATCATAATTTACACTCATTATTTATTAGTATTTCATTAGGAAAGATTAAACTCCACTTTCCTATATATTAATTATTTATCATGCTATTGAATTTTCGTTCGACTTAAGTCAAGCGATAGTTTTAGTTAAGTCAAGCGATAGTTCAACTTAAGTCAAACGAAAACCAACTTACTAATGAGACAAATGTACGTAGAATATAGAGAAACTAACCTATACCAATTGATATTTTATTTCCTGCAATAAAATGTAAATCTTAAGATTTTATTAAATTCTCCTTATAATATAAGGTAGGGAGAATCTTTTTTTTTACTTTTGTCCCCGAATATTGTGGTACAAGCCATTATAAAAGAAAGAATTATGCAGAAAAACCTTGTCATTGTCGAGTCTCCGGCAAAAGCAAAAACGATTGAAAAGTTTCTGGGGAAAGATTTCAAAGTCCTTTCTAGTTACGGACACATACGCGATCTGAAGAAGAAAGATTTCAGTATCGACGTAAATAATGATTTTAAACCCAGCTACGAAATCCCGGCAGACAAAAAGGCGCTGGTTAGCACACTAAAGACAGAAGCTAAAGAGGCAGAAACCGTATGGCTCGCATCCGATGAGGACCGCGAGGGAGAGGCGATTGCCTGGCATCTGTATGAGGTCTTAAAACTAAAACCGGAAAACACAAAACGAATCGTATTTCATGAAATTACGAAGAGCGCTATCTTAAAAGCTATTGAACAACCACGCGACATTGACCTCAACCTCGTAAATGCACAGCAAGCACGACGGATTCTGGACCGTATCGTAGGTTTCGAACTCTCTCCCGTACTTTGGAGAAAAGTGAAACCGGCACTCTCTGCCGGACGTGTTCAGTCTGTTGCCGTCCGCCTGATCGTTGAACGTGAACGTGAAATACATGCTTTCAAAACGGAAGCTGCTTATCGCGTCACTGCCGTATTCCTCGTCCCGGACGCGGATGGAAAGCTGGTGGAAATGAAAGCCGAACTAGCTCGCCGTATCAAAACAAAAAAAGAAGCAAAGGCTTTCCTCGACGCTTGTCAGGGAGCGAGCTTTGCAATCGATGATATTACCACCCGCCCGATCAAGAAAACGCCTCCTGCTCCGTTTACAACATCTACTTTGCAACAGGAAGCCGCACGCAAACTGGGATATACCGTAGCGCAGACCATGATGCTCGCGCAGCGTTTATACGAATCGGGATTCATCACTTACATGCGTACGGACTCTGTCAACCTCTCGGAATTTGCAACGGCTGGCAGTAAAGACGCTATCATCAAAATGATGGGCGACCGCTATGTACATCCCCGCCATTTCGAGACCAAGACCAAGGGTGCACAAGAAGCTCACGAGGCCATCCGCCCTACTTATATAGAAAACCAATCCGTTGAAGGAACAGCACAGGAGAAAAAACTGTATGACCTGATCTGGAAACGCACCATTGCTTCACAAATGGCAGATGCGGAACTGGAAAAGACGACTGCTACCATAACGATAAGTGGCAGCAGCGATGTATTTACAGCTATCGGCGAGGTAATTAAGTTCGACGGTTTCCTGCGTGTGTACCGTGAATCTTATGATGACGACAACGAACAGGAAGATGAAAGCCACCTGCTTCCTCCTTTGAAGAAAGGCCAGAAGTTGGAACATGGCCCTATCATCGCAACCGAACGTTTCACCCAACGCCCTCCACGCTATACGGAAGCAAGTCTTGTACGCAAGTTGGAAGAACTGGGCATCGGACGCCCATCTACGTATGCACCTACCATCTCTACCATCCAACAACGTGAATATGTGGAGAAAGGTAATAAAGACGGAGAAGAACGTCAGTTTAATGTCATGACATTAAAGGATCATCAGATTAAAGACGAAAATCATACTGAAATTACCGGCGCAGAAAAAGCTAAATTACTACCAACGGATATTGGCACTGTGGTAAATGATTTCCTTACCGAATATTTCCCGGACATTCTGGATTTCAACTTTACCGCCAGCGTAGAAAAGGAATTTGACGAAATTGCAGAAGGAGAAGTAAAGTGGACTTCTATCATGAAGAATTTCTATGATAAGTTCCACCCGTCTGTAGAAAGCACGTTGGCTATCAAGACAGAACATAAAGTAGGCGAACGCATCCTGGGAGAAGACCCGGAGACAGGAAAACCCATTTCCGTTAAGATTGGCCGCTTCGGTCCTGTTGTACAGATTGGTACTGTAGAAGATGAAGAAAAACCACGCTTTGCACAAATGAAGAAGGGCCAGTCCATGGAAACCATTACATTGGAAGAAGCACTGGAATTATTCAAATTACCTCGTACATTGGGCGAATATGAAGGAAAGACAGTCAGTGTCGGTGTAGGCCGTTTCGGTCCGTATATCCTGCATAATAAGGTATATGTATCGCTCCCTAAAGGACTCGACCCGATGGAAGTTACTTTAGAAGAGGCGGAACAACTCATTTTAGACAAACGCCAGAAAGAAGTGGAACGCCACATCAAGAAGTTTGAAGAGGAACCGGAACTCGAGATTCTGAACGGACGCTATGGACCTTATATTACCTATAAAGGTTCCAATTATAAAATCCCCAAAGATATTGTCCCACAGGATTTAACGCTGAAAAGTTGTCTCGACTTAATCAAGCTTCAAGACGAAAAAGGAGCGAATCCAGCACCAAAAAAGAAGTTTTCGAAAAAGAAGTAAGAAAATAAAATAAGAATGATGGCAGATATATAAATCTTTTTATATATTTGCCATTTATTTTACTTATTTTCAAAAACTTATGAGACAAACAATATTTGTAAAAACATTAATGGGTCTATTTTGTGCCCCATTAATATGTGGTTGTGTAGACGACCAGCGTGATTTATTTCAAGAGCCGGAAAAACTTCCCAAAGAAAGCTTTTTTGATTTCAACATGAACCAGAATCTGGCTATAGACATTGACTATGGCTTCAAGGAAGATTATGTGGTTCTTTTTGAGATTTATGATCAAGACCCGATTGAAGTAAACGATAAAGATGGTAGCTGGAAGAAAAAAGACATAGAACCTTTCTACCGTGCCGCCACCAGCAAAAAGGGAACGTTCAATGAAGATGGAATAACTATACGGGCAGATATTTCAGAAGTATGGTTATCATCCGACTATTTAGGTGCAGCATCGCCTGTAAAACTCACAATTGGCGAAGGCCACCGTATTTCTTTCAACCAAAATGAGTATATTCAATCTCTACTCGCAAAAGCATCAACACCCGTCAGCAGAGGAGTGACAACCAATCAGCATAAATATCAGGATGACTGGATGCTTCTACCCAATGTAGACTGGAACGACAACGGACGTCCCAATAACTTATCTGCAGAAAAAAACATTCCGCCTGCCAGCGTACTTTATAATATAAAAAACGTTTTTAGAAAAACGGACGGGAAAAGCATTCGTGACAACTATCCCGAATTCTTTAACGGAAAAATGATATCAGACATCCCTATCACTAAAGAAACCGAAGTAAGTCTTGTATTTGTCAATAGTACTGCCGCTTGGTACAACACTGTGGGATATTACACCTATCCTACTGGCGAAACACCAACTCTGGAAAATATCCAAAAGGTACTGGCATTTCCAAATGCTTCTCCTGTTTATAAAACAGCCGGAGTGGGTGCTTTAGTTTGTGGCGATGAAGTTAAATTGAAATACTGGAACGAAAAAGAAGGTAAATTTGAAGAAAAATTTCCTGCTGGGATCACTATTGGTTGGTGTCTGCAAGGCATGGGATTCAGAAGCAAGCCTTTAGATGAATACGTTCAAGGTGACCTTGTTCAAGGCATGGGAACCCGATACTCTACTACCATTTTGAACAAAGCGGGAAGTGATGGCATAAAGAGACAAAGAACCGTATCACTGCGAGATACAGAATCCAATCAAATTGTAGCAATAGGATTTGAAGATAATATAGACTTAGATTATTGCGATGCCATTTTCTATATCCATACTTCCGAAAAAAATGCGATTGATGAAGAAGTAGTTCCTCCTTTGCCCGAAGATCCTGAAGTTCCAACTGATGAAGACAACTACACCACTTACTCCGGAATATTGACATTCGAGGACTTATGGCCGGAACAGGGAGATTATGACATGAATGATGTCATGATACGATATAAGAGTAAAGTATATAAATCCATACTGACAAATCGAGTATACAAAATTGTTGATGAATTCACTCCGTTTCACCGAGGAGGTTATTTGATAAACGGCTTTGGCTATCAATTACATAACATCGCTAACAGCGATATTAGTGACGTTTCTATTGAAGGGCCTTCTTATGCCTCCAAATCTCAATATATGCCTGGGAAAACAGAGACCGGCCAATCTCATCCTACAATTTTATTATTTGATAACATGAGGATTTTTGACGGAAAAGAAGAAGCAGACAAAAAGTATACTGTAACAATTCAAGTGAATGATGTAAGCTCAAAAAACGTATTACCACCTTATAATCCGTTTATTTTCGTAGAGTCAGATAAAACCAGAGGTAGAGAAGTGCATTTGGTAAAATATCCCCCTACAGATAAAGCCAATCCATCACTATTAGGCACTGGAAAAGATGTTTCCAGACCTGACGAGGGATTATATTATGTTTCGATAGACTTAATGCCATTTGCTCTCAATATGCCAATTAGCGAATTCCCTATCCCTGAAGAAGGCGTAAGGATAGACGAATCATATCCGAAATTTGCAACATGGGTTAAATCTAATGGGGCACAAGCCAAAGACTGGTACAAATACCCTAAAAAATAACAGTCATCAACAATAATGAAAAGTCAGACTAGGATTAAACTTAGTCTGGCTTTTTCATTTGATCTTAAAACCTTTATCAGGAAATAACATATCAAACACAATCACAAATATAAAAACAGATGTCACTAGGATATTCATTGTCAATAAAGAAATGTGATAAGGCCAGGAAAGCAGTAAAGCTAAAGCAACCACAGCAATAATATGCGATAAAAAGAAGAATACGAATCGGCCTGGTATCCGAATTAAACCGGTTAGTCACCCAAATGGTGTGTTACCACAACATCTAGACAGCAAACCACAAGATGGTTTCTTTCAATAATCCTGCCCAAGTAAGATTATGGAGCAAATAATGTGAAAGCTGCGTGACCGAGAAAACATAGATCAGGTCAAACAGCAGTTCGGAATAAGAGACAGTAGCAGTTTCCGTTTCTCTCTTCCGAAGTAAGGGATGGGGGGAATAAAACATACGGGATTCCTTTTATATATAAAAGAAACCCCGCAGAAGTATATTTTGTTCAGAGAAAGTCTTACATTCTGGAAGGAACCTCAATACCCAGCAAGTTCATTCCCAAACGAACAACTTTGGCTACATTAGCAGACAGAGCGATACGGAATACTTTCACCGCCTCATTCTCTTCACGCAAAATGCTAAAATCGTGATAGAATTGATTGTATTCTTTCACTAAATCATAGGTATAATTAGCGATAATAGACGGGCTATAATCTTCACCGGCTTGTTTTACAACAGCCGCAAAGTCAGCCACCATCTGAATCAAGCCTTCTTCTTTCTCGCTTAATTCAATGCCAGCCGGAATCTGTTCAGGAATGACAATACCCGATTCTGCCGCTTTCCGGAGCACCGACTGAATACGTGCATAAGTATATTGGATAAATGGACCTGTATTGCCATTGAAGTCAATAGATTCTTTCGGATTGAACGTCATGTTCTTACGGGCATCCACTTTCAGGATGAAATATTTCAAAGCTCCCAGACCAACGATACGGGCAATATCATCCGCTTCTTCCTGTGTCAAACCATCCAGTTTTCCGAGTTCTTGTGAAGTTTCTTTAGCAGTGGAAATCATTTCTTCCATCAAGTCGTCAGCGTCCACCACAGTACCTTCACGTGACTTCATCTTACCTTCCGGCAGTTCCACCATTCCGTAAGAGAAGTGAACGAGGCTCTTACCCCATTCGAAACCAAGCTTATCAAGCAAAATAGAAAGTACCTGGAAGTGATAATTCTGTTCATTACCCACTACATAAATCATTTTATCAATCGGATAATCTGCAAAACGGAGTTTAGCCGTACCGATATCCTGTGTCATATAGACAGAAGTACCGTCACCACGGAGGAGTAATTTGTGGTCCAGTCCTTCGGCAGTCAGGTCAGCCCATACGGAACCATCCTCTTTTTTGAAGAAGAAGCCTTTTTCCAGTCCTTCCATTACCTTTTCTTTTCCTTCGAGGTAGGTATTGGATTCATAATATATCTTGTCGAAGCTGACGCCCATCTTTTTATAGGTTTCGTCGAATCCGGCGTATACCCAGTTGTTCATCATTTCCCACAATCCGCGTACTTCGGGATCGCCAGCTTCCCACTTCACCAACATTTCACGGGCTTCCTGCATCAAAGGAGATGCTGCCTCGGCTTTCGCCTTAGCCTCATCGTCACTCATTCCCTGCGCTGTAAATCCAGCCATCAGTTCTGCCAGTTCCGCTTTATAATGTTTATCGAAAGAGACATAATAATCGCCTACCAGATGGTCGCCTTTCTTTCCGGAAGTCTCCGGAGTTTCGCCATTTCCATATTTCTTCCATGCCAGCATGGATTTACAGATATGGATACCACGGTCGTTTACGATATTAGTCTTTACTACCTTATTGCCGTTGGCAGCTACAATGTTAGCCAATGCGTTACCTAAAAGGTTGTTACGCACGTGTCCCAAGTGAAGCGGTTTGTTTGTATTCGGAGAAGAATACTCAATCATCACCAATGGCGAAGTTTCGGTAGCTTTCACCAGACCATATTGTTCGTCAGCCTGAATCTCATTGAGCAGTTCAATCCAGGTAGCCGATGCGATAGTCAGGTTCAGGAAACCTTTTATCACATTAAAGGCAGCTACAGCCGGTTCATTGGCTTTCAGATATTCACCGATCTCCTGTGCCGTCTGTTCCGGTCCTTTTCTCGACATCTTCAGAAAAGGGAACACGACCAGTGTCAAATGTCCTTCAAATTCTTTCTTCGTTTTTTGCATCTGCACCATTTTTTCAGGGACTTCCTGACCGTAGAGTGCTTTCAGTCCACTAATAACGGACGCTACAAGTTTATCTTCTATCTTCATAATCAAGTTGTTTCTTGCGCGCAAAGATACAAAAAAAGGAGACGTATACGTCTCCTCTTTCTAATTTCTTTCAACTATGATATCTTATTCAACAGCTGCAGACAATTCAGCACCAGCTTTAAATTTAGCTACTTTCTTAGCAGGAATAGTAATAGTTGCCTTTGTAGAAGGGTTAATACCAGTTCTTTCAGCTCTTTCGCTTACAGAGAAAGTACCAAAACCTACGAGAGATACTTTGTCACCAGCTTTCATAGCATTAGTAACTGAAGTGATGAAAGCATCAAGTGCTTTTTTTGCATCGGCTTTGCTCATTTGAGATTCAGCAGCCATTGCGCTAATAAGTTCAGACTTATTCATAATACGTAAAATGATTAATTAATATATATGTTACACAAAAGATTATCCCACAATGGATTGATTCCACAAATATAGCCGAACAAAACAACATATCAAATAAAAACATAAAAAAAACGCAGCAAATTATTGAAAAAGAGCTAATAGGAAGCGTTTTTCATGCTTTAAAACAGAATTTATTCGTACTTTTGCGTCTATTATCTAAATATTCAGAAATTAAAATGATGCCAACTGTAACTAAAAACCTGATAATTATCAATGTACTAGTATTTTTCGGGACAATCGTAGCCCAACGTTACGGCCTGGATTTAACGAATTATCTAGGATTACATTTTTTCCTCGCAAGTGACTTTAATCCGGCACAGCTTATCACTTATATGTTCATGCACGGCGGATTCAGCCACATTTTCTTTAATATGTTTGCTGTTTTCATGTTCGGACCGATTCTCGAACAAACCTGGGGACCCAAACGTTTCCTCTTCTACTATATTCTCTGCGGTATCGGTGCGGGACTTATCCAGGAAGGAGTGCAATATATTCAATATGTGATAGAACTTAGCCAACATACACAAGTGAATTTGATCGGATATGGCGTTATCCCTATGGAGCAATATCTGAACATGATGACCACCGTAGGTGCCTCGGGAGCCGTTTACGCCATTTTGCTGGCATTTGGTATGCTGTTTCCTAACAATCGGTTGTTCATCTTTCCGCTGCCTTTCCCTATCAAAGCGAAGTTCTTCGTGATAGGATATGCCGCAATTGAATTATGGGCAGGGCTTGCCAATAGCGCCGGAGATAATGTCGCTCACTTTGCTCACCTGGGAGGAATGCTATTCGGATTGATCCTGATTTTATATTGGAGAAAAAAAAGCAATAACAATGGGACATATTATAGCTGATTTAAAGGAGACATTCAGAAGAGGAAATATTTTCATCCAACTGATTTATATCAACGTAGGCATCTTTCTGATCGGCACGTTGATTAACGTTTTCCTGCGACTTTTTGAAGTAAGTACCCCCGATATATTCGGTATATTTGCCTTACCGGCATCCTTTATCGGATTTATTCATCAGCCGTGGTCGTTATTTACTTATATGTTTATGCATGCCGGTATCCTGCATATTTTATTCAATATGCTCTGGCTGTATTGGTTCGGAAGTTTGTTTCTCTACTTTTTCTCGGCCAAACATTTAAGAGGGCTATATGTATTGGGAGGTATCTGCGGAGGTTTACTGTATATGATCGCCTACAATGTATTTCCTTTATTCAGTTCGCAAGTGGTAGGCTCAACATTGGTAGGAGCTTCGGCTTCCGTATTAGCCATCGTAGCCGCTACGGCTTATCGTGAGCCTAATTACAGGGTGCAACTTTTTCTTTTCGGTGCTATCCGTCTCAAATATCTGGCACTGGTTGTCATCGGAATCGATGTATTATCCATCACCTCAAGTAATGCCGGAGGACATATCGCCCACCTGGGCGGTGCTCTTGCTGGACTCTGGTTTGCCGCCAGCCTAAATAAAGGAACTGATTTGACTTCCTGGATCAACTGGATTCTGGATGGTTTCATCTCCTTGTTTCAGAAGAAAACATGGAAACGGAAACCGAAAATGAAGGTACACTATGGAAACAGTGCCACCGGTCGCGAGAAGGATTATGATTACAATGCCCACAAAAAAGCACAGTCTGATGAAGTGGACCGTATTTTGGAAAAACTAAAAAAATCCGGTTACGACAGTCTGACAACTGAAGAAAAGAAAAGCTTGTTCGACGCAAGCAAAAGATAAAAGAATGGAACATATTGGCAAATTTGTCGCATATCTGATACTTGCTGTCAACGCTCTCTTCGTGGGAACGTTGATATTAAGTGCTTATAGCCCTTACCTTAACCCGAAAATAAACCCACTTGCTTCCAGCTTGGGACTTGCATTTCCGATATTCCTGACGATTAATCTGATTTTTATCGGCTTCTGGGCATTCGTCAACTACCGCTATGCGCTCTTGCCTGCCATCGGTTTTCTGATTTGTATTCCGCAGATACGAACTTATATTCCTTTTAACTCCACCACTAAGACCATACCGGAAGGAAGCATCAAAATCCTATCCTATAACGTAATGAGTTTCAACAATCTGGAGAAGAAAGATGGAAAGAACCCTGTATTATCTTATCTTGTAGATAGCAACGCCGATATTATCTGTCTGCAAGAATATAACACCGCTACCAACAAGAAATACCTGACGGAACAGGATATTAAAAAAGCATTGAAAGCCTATCCTTACCAATCCGTCCACCAACAAGGGAAAGGAGATGTGCAACTTGCCTGTTTCTCCAAGTTCCCCATACTCTCGATACATCCCATCAAATATGAAAGTAATTATAACGGTTCCATGAAATATGTATTGAATGTAAATAACGACACTCTTACATTAATCAACAACCACCTGGAATCCAACAAACTCACCAAAGAAGACAGAGGGATGTATGAGGATATGATTAAAGACCCGAATGCCAAGAAAGTAAAAACCGGACTTAGGCAATTAATAAGAAAACTGGCGGAAGCATCGGCTATCCGGGCTACACAAGCAGATTCTGTGGCTAAAACCATTGCAGAAAGTAAATATCCGACAACCATAGTATGCGGCGATTTCAACGACGGTTCTATCTCGTATACACATCGCATCCTGACTCAAGAACTAGACGATGCATTCACACAGTCCGGTAAAGGATTGGGCATTTCCTACAATCAGAACAAGTTCTATTTCCGCATAGACAATATCTTGATCAGCCCCAACCTGAAAGCCTACAATTGCACGGTAGACCGGTCTATCAAGGCATCAGACCATTACCCGATCTGGTGCTATATCAGTAAACGATGAGAACTGAAAACTCTAATAAAAAACACTTATGATGATTAAAAAGACACTAACCATTTTAGCAGTAAGTTGTATGATGTACTCCTGTGCTACGAAAACAGAAAGCAATCCTTTCTTTACAGAGTTTCAAACCCAGTATGGTGTTCCTTCTTTCGACAAGATTAAATTGGAGCACTATGAACCTGCCTTCCTGAAAGGGATAGAAGAGCAGAATCAAAACATCGAAGCTATCATCGAAAGTCCGGAAATTCCGACATTCGAAAATACAATTGTAGCTTTGGATAACAGCGCACCTATCCTGGACCGTGTGAGCGCCATTTTCTTCAATATGACAGATGCGGAAACGACTGACTCACTAACCGCACTTTCCATCAAACTGGCACCGGTTCTTTCAGAACATGATGACAATATCTCTCTGAACGAGAAACTGTTTAAGCGCGTGAACGACGTCTATCAAAAGAAGGATTCGCTGAACCTGACATCGGAACAAGAACGTCTGCTGGACAAGACTTATAAAAGATTTGTCCGTTCCGGAGCAAACCTTAATGCCGAAGACCAAACCCGCCTCCGCGAAATCAACAAGGAACTTTCTACACTCGGCATTACTTTCAGCAACAATATACTGAATGAGAATAATGCTTTCAAACTCTTCGTTGACAAAGAAGAAGATCTGGCAGGATTGCCCGAATGGTTCCGCCAAAGCGCCGCTGAAGAAGCAAAAGCAGCCGGACAACCCGGAAAATGGCTATTCACCCTGCATAATGCCAGCCGCCTGCCTTTCCTGCAATATTCAGAAAATCGCCCGCTTCGGGAACAAATATACAAAGCTTACATCAACCGCGGTAACAACAACGACGAAAACGATAACAAGGAAAATATCCGTAAGATCGTTTCTCTCCGCCTGGAAAAAGCTAAATTATTAGGTTTCGACTGCTATGCAAACTTCGTTCTCGACGAAACGATGGCAAAGAACGCCAGTAACGTAATGAGCCTTCTAAACAACCTTTGGAGCTATGCACTGCCAAAAGCAAAAGCGGAAGCTACCGAACTTCAGAAATTAATGGATAAGGAAGGCAAAGGAGAAAAACTGGAAGCATGGGATTGGTGGTATTATACCGAGAAACTACGGAAAGAAAAATACAACCTGTCCAAAGAAGATACAAAACCTTACTTCAAGCTGGAGAATGTGCGCAATGGCGCTTTCACTGTAGCCAACAAGCTATATGGTATCACTCTTACCAAGCTCGAAGGTGTCCCTACCTACCATCCTGATGTGGAAGTCTTCGAAGTGAAAGACGCAGACGGTTCGCAACTCGGTATCTTCTACGTCGATTATTTCCCACGCTCCGGAAAAAGTGGCGGCGCATGGATGAGCAACTACCGCGAACAACAAGGAGATACCCGTCCGTTAGTATGCAATGTTTGCAGCTTTACCAAACCGGTAGGCGATACTCCCTCTCTATTGACAATGGATGAAGTAGAAACTTTGTTCCACGAATTTGGGCACGCTCTGCATGGACTGCTGACAAAATGTGAATACAAAGGAACATCAGGCACTAATGTAGTACGCGATTTTGTAGAACTTCCTTCTCAAATCAATGAACACTGGGCTACTGAACCGGAAGTACTGAAAATGTATGCCAAACATTATCAGACAGGAGAAGTGATACCCGACGAAATCATCGAAAAGATACTGCAACAGAAGACTTTCAATCAGGGCTTCATGACTACCGAATTACTGGCTGCCGCCATCCTCGACATGAACCTGCACACCGTAACAGATGTAAAGAATATAGACATGCTTGCATTCGAAAAAGAAGCCATGGACAAGCTCGGTCTCATCCCCGAAATAGCACCGCGTTATCGCGTGACTTACTTCAATCATATCATTGGTGGTTACGCAGCCGGATACTACAGCTATCTATGGGCCAATGTACTGGATAATGATGCTTTTGAAGCCTTTAAAGAACATGGTATCTTTGATAAAAACACCGCCGACCTCTTCCGTCACAACGTATTGGAGAAGGGCGACAGCGAAGACCCGATGGTGCTTTACCGGAATTTCCGTGGAGCGGAACCAAGCTTGGAACCGCTACTGAAAAACAGAGGAATGAAATAATTCAGTAAAAAAGCCCTTAAACATCAAATATTTGAGGGCTTATTACACATGAATGTGAAAAAAAAACTATATTTGCAGCCTTGTATACGGCAAAAAGAACTTGTGTACGACAGAATTTAACTGAAAATTAAATTAAAAAAGTAATCATCATAAATTAAAAGTAAAATGCAAAACAAAGGATTTGTAAAGGTTTTTGCGGTATTACTCACGCTGGTATGCGTGTTCTACCTCTCCTTCTCCTTCGTAACACGCCATTATACCAACAAGGCGAAAGAAATTGCGAACGGCGACCCGAAAGTGGAACAAGACTACCTCGACTCTCTCTCTAACGAGAAAGTAATGCTGTGGAACTGGACACTGAAACAATGTCGTGAGATGGAGATTAGTTTAGGTTTGGACCTGAAGGGTGGTATGAACGTTATCCTCGAAGTTTCCGTACCTGATGTTATCAAAGCATTGGCAGACAACAAGCCTGACGAAGCTTTCAACAACGCATTGGCGACAGCTGCAAAACAGGCTGTCAACAGTCAGGATGATGTTATCACCCTGTTCATCAGAGAATACCACAAAATTGCTCCGGACGCAAAACTTTCCGAACTTTTCGCAACACAACAGTTGAAAGATAAAGTTAACCAGAAATCATCAGATGCAGAAGTTGAAAAAGTGCTGAGAGCAGAAGTAAAAGCTGCTGTTGAAAACTCATTCAACGTTCTTCGTACCCGTATCGACCGTTTTGGTGTCGTTCAACCGAACATCCAAAGTCTGGAAGACAAAATGGGGCGCATCATGGTAGAATTGCCGGGTATTAAAGAGCCGGAACGTGTGAGAAAACTTCTCCAAGGTTCTGCCAATCTGGAGTTCTGGGAAACTTATACAGCTAGAGAAGTTCTTCCTGCCATGCAATCTGCAGACGCCAAATTGCGTGTTATTTTAGCTGAAGGAACAACAGCTGATACAGATACTATTGAAGCAGTCCTTACCGAAGCCACTCCGGTTGAGAAAAAAACTGTAAGTGCTGCCGACAGCCTTGCAGCTGCCCTGAAAGGTGACGTAACTGCTGAAGATAAGTCTGCCGCAAATATGGAAGAAATCAAAAAGCAATATCCTTTACTGTCCATACTTCAGTTGAATTCTAGCGGACAAGGTCCCGTTATTGGTTATGCCAACTACAAAGATACTGCTGACATCAACAAATATCTGGCTATGCCGGAAATCAAAGCTGATCTTCCAAAAGACCTTCGCCTGAAATGGGGTGTTTCTCCTTCTGAATTTGACAAGAAAGGACAGACTTTCGAATTATATGCTATCAAGTCTACCGAACGTAACGGCAAAGCTCCGTTGGAAGGTGACGTAGTAACTGATGCGAAAGATGAATTCGACCAATACAGCAAACCGGCTGTAAGCATGACAATGAACTCTGACGGTG
>ERZ791574.648-NODE-648-length-23951-cov-18.201833_pt1 | contig 23951 bp, 17 predicted proteins | sample MGYA00433098_ERZ791574 | MGnify/ENA primary metagenome ERZ791574 (study PRJEB30046, sample SAMN00791933) | human gut metagenome | study: EMG produced TPA metagenomics assembly of the A metagenome-wide association study of gut microbiota in type 2... | reverse complement strand
GGCTGACCTCCGTACAGGCACACCAGCCGCACCCCCTCGTGGCACACCGCCACCTCCCGCATCTCCTCGGTGATCTGCATGGCCAGCTCACGGGTGGGGGCCAGGATCACCGCCTGCACCGTCTCGCTCTCCGGGTCGATGCGCTCGATGATGGGGATGCCGAAGGCCATGGTCTTACCGGTGCCGGTAGGGGCCTTGGCGATCACGTCCTTCCCCGCCAGCATGGGGGGGATGCACCCGGCCTGTACGGGGGTGCTCACCTCATATCCTTTGTTGTGTATGGCACGCATGGTCGCCTCCGACAGCCCAAAGTTCTCGAAGGGTGCGCCCTGTGTAATGTCCATAGTGTTGTCCTCGTTTTCGTATATTTTCAGCCATAATAGATTATACCACCGCTGTCAATAGAGCGGCGCACCCTCCCGCCGGAGAATACGCCGCTCATCATCTCTTACTCCGCCCGTTGGCGCTGCACCTGCTCCACCGTGCGCCGGTACTGCTCCGCCGCCGTCTCGGCGCTCACCCTTTCCGGAGAGCCCATCAGCCGGAAGCTCCCGTCCTCCAGCCTTACGCCGTAGGAGATGCCGCCGAAGAAGTACAGCCGTTCCTCCGAAGCCGTCCCGCCGCCCTCCTCGGCCAGTCCCTCATAGGCCGGGATACCGGTGAAGGAGTAAGCGCCGGTGCAAAGCTCCCCGCCCAGCGCATCCACTTGAAGATACCCTGTCTCCATGCCGCCGGTGGTCAGCCTGCACACATATCCGTTGCACTGGTCGTCGGGGCCGTAAAGGGGCCTGCCTTGGAGGATCGCCGTGGTATCGTCCCATGTGCAGTCCGGCCCGCCCTCCCCGGCGATGCGGCGGATTTCACCCTCTGCGAAGGTCATGGCCTGCTTTTCCGTCACGGATACCTCCGTCTTCTCCGGTTCTCTGCCGCCCCGACCTATCCAGAGCAGCACCAGCACAAGCACTGCCAGCAAGGATACCGCAAGCACCGCTATAATCCTTCCCGTTTTCATGATAGAGCCTCCCTTCATCGCCCATCCAACCACTGTCTTTCTCCTTACTTTTACCATACCCCCACAGCAAAGTCAATACACCCACTCTCCGTTTTTACGCAGACGGTCAGGCCCTGCCCACCGAGACCTTCTCCGGTACCCTGCCGGAGGGACAGCTCACCTTCCTCTGGTGCCAATATGATGGGCAGATCTTCCTCCAGAACCAGCAGGAGGACTGGTCTGCCGAGCCCATCTCCGGCTCCATGGACGCCGTCCTGTGCCGCCTGCGTGACCCAGTGGCTGTGCCATGATTGATTCCGATGCTGGCTACAGGATTCAGTCCGATGAAAGAACGGTTGTTCTCACTTCCATGATAGTCGGAACTTTCCATCAGTGCACTCTGTGGGAAAATGTCGCGCACTTTCAGATAGGTACTGACCGGTGTATGCAGGTCACCCAGTATGGTTTTGCATCGGGTGGTATAGGTAAAAGTTTTCATTGTTTCTTTTCTGTTTATAGTTGTCCGTATAGGGTTTTTGCTCTCATGGGTTTCTATGTGTTATTGCAAGGAGGTCCTTGTGCCGGATTCTTTCAAGTAGGTTTCAATATCCTTATCTCCGCGTCCTGATACGGTGAGAACCACTATATCCGTTGGCTTGAATCTCATTTTGTCCAATGCTCCCAATGCATGAGCCGATTCCAATGCAGGAATGATACCTTCCAGCCGGGTCAGCTCAAATGCGGCACGGATGGCTTCATCATCGTTTATGGCGAGTACCAAAGCGCGTTGCTGTTTGGCCAGATTGGCATGCATGGGTCCTATGCCCGGATAATCCAGACCGGCAGAAATGGAGTAAGGTTCCTCTATTTGTCCGTCCTCGTTTTGGATAACCAAGGTCTTTGCTCCGTGGATAATTCCCATTTTCCCCAGTTGGATGGTAGCGGCCGAGAAACCGGTGTCTATACCTTTGCCTCCTGCCTCGGCCAGGACAATCTGCACACGTTCATCATCTATATAGTGATAAATGGTTCCTGCCGCATTGCTTCCTCCTCCTACACAAGCCATCAAGTAATCGGGATATTCCCTTCCTTCCTGTTCTTTCAGCTGCTTTTTGATTTCTTCGCTGATAACGGATTGCAGACGTGCCACCATATCAGGGTAGGGATGAGGGCCTACGGTAGAGCCGATGACATAGTAAGTATCGGCAGGGTGGCAACACCAGTCGCGGATGGCTTCGTTTGTAGCATCTTTCAGTGTCATGTTGCCGGAAGTGACCGGGCGGACTTCGGCTCCCAGCATTTTCATCTTTTCTACATTGATATGCTGGCGTTCTACATCGGTCTTGCCCATGTAAACAATGCATTGCATGTTCATCAAAGCGCATACCGTAGCGGTGGCCACCCCATGCTGTCCAGCTCCGGTTTCTGCAATGATACGTTTTTTCCCCATACGTTTTGCCAGTAACACCTGTCCGATGGCATTATTGATTTTATGTGCTCCGGTGTGGTTTAAATCTTCACGTTTCAGGTAGATCTTACAGCCATATTTCTTGCTTAGCCGGTTTGCCAGGTAAAGAGGTGAAGGGCGTCCTACATAGTCGCGTAGTAACTGGTGGAATTCTTGTTTGAATCCTTCACTTTCCAATACTTTGGAATAGGCATTCTGCAATTCTTCCACACAGCGGTGAAGGATTTCGGGAATATACGCCCCTCCAAATTCGCCATAATAACCTTCTTTGTTTACCTGATAAGTTTTCATTGTCGTTCTATATTTTAATGTTAATTGCACTAACGAAAAAAGGCCTGTCGTAAGTACGACAGGCCTTCAGTTTGAATATCCTTTTAGAATGTCAGGTATATATACATGGTCTGGTTCCCTTACGACTTGTTTAGTTGTAAGAAACGCCACCAATATGTATTTACCATGATTCTATTCATAAAATCTGTTTTTATTTTGGGACAAATGTAAGCGTTTTGTTTTAAACTCCAAAGAAAAACTTACTTTTTTTTTATTTATTTGCAGCTTCGTGTATTTTCCCTTTCACTTCTTCCACTTTCTCACCTACTTTTCCGGCTACTTCACTGCTTACTTCTTCTGCTTTATGTTTTGCATGATGAGCCAGGTCTTTTGCATCTTCTTGTAAGTCCTGAATGGCATCATACACGTCTCTTCTCAATTTGCGACCTCTGTTGCTGTGCGCAAAACAACTTAATGCACTGCCGACCAGCGCTCCTAGTGCCAGTCCGGCAAAGAATTTTCCATTATTCATAATCTTATTACTTTAAATTGGTTTTATAAATGAACATTTCGGGTGGCGGAATGGTTTTAATACATCAGTTAATAAATCATTAAAATGAAGTGTATGAAACGTAAACTTTGGATAAGAATAGGTGCCGTGTTGTTGGCAGGATTGCTGTTATGGTGGCTCTTTTGGGCTATTTTGATCGATGAGGACGAGAATGAACAAAGTCTGCCTGAAACAGAACAGATAGAGTGATTTGTCATAAGACAAAAGGATGATCTTCAGGCATGGGTACGAAAGAATAGATTGGAATAGTCGGTATAACATTCTGTTTGCTAAAGTCTATAGAACAATAGAATTAGTTCTAAGCTTATGGCAGGAAAATTTGTTTTGGCTTTCTTTTTTTGTTCTTTTGTTCTTCTGTCTGAAAATTAATATCCATTTTGCATCTGTCTTCTCAGAAATAATCAGTATATTCGCTTCATTAACCAATTAGACATGATTGAATATGAAAACAATGAATTATTCTATAATCAGATGTATCTGTGCGTTGGTCATCGGTGTGTTGCTGGTGGCATGGCCTGAGGCTGCCATTCTTTATCTGGTTATTACAATCGGTGTGTTGTTTCTAGTACCGGGACTCTTTTCTTTATCCGGGTATTTGATTCGTGGCAAGCAGGATGGCAGTCGTTTTCCTATTGCCGGGCTTGGCAGCCTTTTGTTCGGATTATGGCTGATGATTATGCCGGCATTTTTTGTCGGTATCCTGATGTATGTGCTGGGTGCTGTTTTGGTACTGGCGGGAATCAGTCAGATTGTGAATTTATCTGCTGCGCGTAGTTGGACGGTGGTACCGGGAGGTTTCTTTGTGATACCTGTGTTGGTGCTGATTGCAGGTATTGTGGTATTATTTAATCCATTTACGGCTGCTGCTGTTCCATTCATCATTCTGGGAGTGAGCAGCATTGTATACGGACTGTCCGATTTGATAAACATCATCCGCTTCCGTCAGAAGAAAGAACCGGGGATGCCTGAAATAGAGGATATTACTCCTATAGAAGAGATAAAAGACTAATCCGATTGATATGAAAACACGAGGAAGCTATATTTTATATCTTTTGATTTTATGTGTGGTTGTAGGTTGTAAGGGAACTTCTTCACCTTCCACCGCGTCCGAAACGGATGAGTATGCCGGAACATGTGAGGGGGAAAAAGCGAAAGCTATTTTGTGGGTGGATTATAAAAGAGGACGTAAGATAACGGACGGGACTCCGATAAGAACGGTAAAGGTTTATGCGGATGTTCATGCCGATGGAAGTCTGAAAGTGCTTTCCTGGTGTAAAAAGCAGCCGATGAAGGTAGAAAATTACTTATTGAAAAGAGTGGAAGTTTACCGGATCAGGAAAGAAATATTCGAAGGGGGATATCTGAAACCGGGGGAACAGTATTTGCAGTTACGCTATCTGCCGGGAGAGGTGAAATAATATGTTGTAGGAAGCATTGAAAATCGTAGGAAAAGGTTTTTGTTTCTTTTATATTTCGTATCTTTGTGTAACACAAATTGTTAGAAATATGAAGAAACAAATCTTATTGTCTTGTGCACTTGCCTGGGCTGTGATGGCAGGTGCTGAAACGATTGACATTACTACTTTCCGTTATGCCGGCCCCTACGTTGTACAGGCCCCTTTTCAGGTGGACAGCGTGGATGTGAATTCAAAGACTTTTGTATCCGGACGTCTGTTGGACACTCATCTTTCTGTGGACGTATTGCAACAGGGAACTTTATTTACAGGCGGGGTTTTGCCGGGAAGTGACTCGGGATATGCCTTGCACATGATGGGTTTTGTGTTGGAGAATACTCATTATGCCACAGCCAATCTGAAGATTGACGGGCTGAAAAGATACCAGCTTTATGTAGATGGAAAGAAGCAGGAAGGAACTGAACTCGCTTTGGAGCCGGCCACCCATTCTGTAGTTATTAAATATCTTTCTGAAGCAGGGAAAACAGATTCCTTGAAAGTGAGTGTGGATACGGATCAAGAGGGAAGCATTTCACTTAAGCAAGATAACAAAAAGCTATATACTTTGGCGGATGTGTTGCATGGAACTCGTTTTGCCGGAGTAGGGCTTTCCCCTGATGGCAGATATTTGATTGCCAATTATCGTACGACTTATGTAGGTGGTCGGTCAGCCGGTAGTACGCGCATTACTGAACTTGCCAGCGGTAAGGTTTTGGCGGAGCGTACTGAAAATATGCAATGGATGCCTCGTTCTAACCGTTATTATTATACCCGTACGGGGGTGGATGGCAGGCAGCTGATAGTTGTGGATCCGCTTACCGGAATGGAAACTGTGCTGGTGAATAAATTACCTGACGGGTATTTCCAGTTCGCACCTACGGAAGACTACCTGCTTTTCACCATGACCCAGGAAGGTCCGAAAGAACGTAAAGAAATTTATGAGGTCCTGGAACCGGATGATCGCCAGCCGGGGTGGCGTAACCGTTCTTATCTGGCTAAATATGATTTGAAGACCGGTTTGTTGCAGCCACTGACTTTCGGTTATCACAATGTCTGGGCTGCCGATATTTCCAATGACGGCCGGTATCTTTTGATGATGACCAGTCAGAGCCGTCTGACCAAGCGTCCTACTACTTTATTCTCACTATATCGGTTGGATATGCAGACTTTACAGGCGGAACTGCTGATAGATAAAGATGGTTTTATCAGTGGAGCCCGTTTTTCACCTGACGGAACGCAGGTATTGGTATCCGGCTCGCCTGAATCGCTGGGTGGAATAGGGAAAAATGTAAAGGAGGGGCAGACTCCGAGTATGACGGACGGTCAGCTTTATTTGCTGAATATAGCTGATAAGAGAGTCACTCCGCTGACGAAAGATTTTAATCCCAGCGTACAGCGTGCCGTGTGGAATAAGGCCGACGGGCAAATATATTTCACGGCCGAGAACCGTGACTGTTACAGTTTGTACCGGATGAATCCCGCTGATGGGAAAATTCAGCAACTGGAGGTTTCAGAAGATTTGGTCAACTCATTCTCATTGGCGCAAAATGCTCCGGTTATGGTCTATTATGGACAGAGCGCCTCAAATTCCGACCGTTTATACACCATGAATACCAAAAAGATGAAATCATCTTTGTTGGAAGACTTAAGTAAAGACATATTGAAAGATGTGGAGCTGGGCGAATGCAAGGCCTGGAGTTTTACCAATTCTCGTGGTGATACCATTTATGGTCGTTATTACCTGCCGCCTCATTTTGACGCCAACCGGAAATATCCTATGATTGTGAATTATTATGGTGGGTGCAGTCCGGTCAGCCGTAATTTCGAAAGCCGTTATCCGCATCATGCATACGCGGCATTGGGCTATGTGGTGTATGTGATAGAACCTAGCGGTGCTACCGGTTTCGGACAGGAATTTTCTGCCCGCCACGTCAATACAGCTGGGGAAGGGGTGGCACAGGATATCATAGAAGGTACAAAGCAGTTTTGTAAAGAACATGCTTTTGTCAATGACAAGAAAATAGGCTGTATAGGTGCATCCTATGGCGGCTTCATGACACAATACCTGCAAACACAGACCGATATTTTTGCAGCGGCCATCTCTCATGCCGGTATCAGTGATCATACCAGTTATTGGGGGGAAGGATATTGGGGATATTCGTACAGTGAAGTTTCCATGGCGAATAGTTATCCGTGGAGCAATCCTGATCTTTTTGTAAAACAAAGCCCGTTGTTCAATGCGGACAAGATACATACGCCTTTGCTGTTCTTGCACGGTGATGCGGATGTGAATGTACCGGTGGGAGAGAGCATTCAGATGTTTACAGCACTGAAGTTACTGGGGCGCGAAACGGCTTTTGTGGCTGTAACGGGACAAGATCATCATATAGTGGATTATGGCAAGAGGATTCAGTGGCAGAACACGATTTTTGCCTGGTTTGCCAAATGGTTGCAGGATGATGCGACTTGGTGGAACGCTATTTATAAGCCGAAGGCTTTATAGATGAATAATAAAAGAAGGTGCGTCGTAATGTGAACTGCACCTTCTTTTTATGTTTGTTATACCGATTCATTGATAATTTCCCAGCCATTAATTTTTATACTCACAGGAATATAATCGTTGAATGATATTTCAATGGTAAAGTCATGATTGTAGTCGAAATCAATGTAAGGTTTTTTTTGCAGCAGTTTGCCTATAAGATTTTCATCATAACGGATGACTCCTGTATCATCTGAAATCTTCAGTCGTGGCTCTCTGTTTTTATCCAGCTTCATTACCGTGAAATCGGCTATGAGAGAAGATGTGGTGTTTGATGGATTTGAGTAGGTGGGAAGATAAGTAATTTTTTCATCATCGGCATACTGCAAGAAAGAGTCATATTTCCCATTGTTGTCTTCAATATAGATGATATGTTTCTTTTTATCATTCAAATTATGGACGATAACTTGGATATGGTTGGTGATTTGTTTTAAGTCAATCCATACAATGTTTTCTTTTCCTTCTCTGATTTTCACAATGTCATGTATTCCATGATAGAGCAGACTAGGCTGGTTGATAGTTTGATTGTCTTTTTCACGTTTCAGAGATAAAAAGAAATCGTGTATGTCAGTCTGTTGTGGAATGCATGCGGACAATTGGTAACAGGTTTCATCATAACCTGTCCAGGCTACGAATTGATAGCTGCCTTGTTTGAAAGGCAGTTTCATGGTGTAGTCGTCATTAACTTGATTTAATGAGTCATTTATTTGGGAAACGAATGTTCCTTTGTCATCAAAAATAAAAACAGCCAGCATGGCGTTTGGAGGGAACTCTGTTTGCTGATGTATGCTTTTGTTTGTTGCGTAGCGGAATTTGAGTCCCAGGACTGTATAGTCCTGAGAACAGCAACATTCATTCTCTTTAATGCAATTGGTTAGAACAAATAACAACAGAACAAGAGATGCCAGTTTCAATCTGATTTTCATTTTGTTAATGAATAATTATTACCCATTTATAGATCATGGTCTTCCTCTATTACTTCCCATGGAATGACTTCTATATCTGCACTGATCCATGTGTTAGGCTGGATAGGTTGATTATTATCAAAATTATCGGATGGTTTTCCCGGGGCTTGTATGGAATTGACAGTAATTTTGAAATATTGATTTCGATATATATTATAAGGTGCTTGGGGCGCTGTTACGTTACCGTTGACCTGTACATGAAAATAACATATGCCATTGGTGTAGGTATTGTCTGCCAACACATAATCACCGGTGAGTGCAGGCATACCTGTAGTATTGTTTGCACAAAGTTCGGCATATTTTTCTGCAATAGCACCATCTATAAAGTAATTGGCTGTCCCATCAGCGGTATGTACTACATAAAAAGTTGTTCCGGGGCCACTTGTATTATTCTCTATTGTAAAATCACTTTCACCGGTAGGGGAGTCATTTTTGCTAGTTACGATTTTGGCAGGAGTGAAGACTCCGCTGATACTGATAAAAGTGCTTTCATTTACATTTGATGTTCCCGATACATATTGAAACGTATTTTCCGGAGCATAAGAGAAGACAGAGGGAGGAGTATCATTTCCGTAAACGTTTATAGCATCTGTGCCTCTTGAAAAATCTTGCTCTGTATAGCTGTTCCAGTTATAGTCTTTGACAATTCCATCTCTGCTATCTTGAATAAAATAGAATTTCTTATTTAAGTTTCGCCAACCGAATTTCAAATCTGTCATGGATCCTCCTCCTTTTACTTTAAACGTAGGTGAAGTGAATACAGCACTCTTTGCAGTAACACGGCTGACTGGTATTGAAATATGATGTTTTTCTGCTTCGGCTTTATCTTCATATAAATTTGTGGCTGGAGTGATATTGGGATAATTTTCATTAAACATAATGAACCCGTTTGTTTGATCTGCCAGTTTGCCGACCTCTTGCGTAAACTCTTTATAATTGAATGCTCCCAAGCCATTAGAGGTAATATAATCTACAATTTCTGTATTCAGGTTTACTGCCGCAAAGATATATTTATCCGCTTTTTTGGTATTGACGGGCCGAGTGGTAATCCATTGGGAAGTATTTCCGGGGGCTTGTTGGAGTGTGTTTGCGGCAACGCTGAATTCTGCTACCGTAGAAGTGAAAGGTGCTTCCTTATCGTAAATAAATATATGAAGGGATTTTACGATATTTTCTGCATCTGTTCCTGGTTCAGTGGAACGGGTGGTTACAGAGCGTGTTCCCGAAGTATGGGGGATACTGATGGAGAAAGATGCGTATGCTTCTGGAACTTGCATTTCCAGCTCTGGCTGATTGGCGAACTCTTTGTCATTGTTGCACGAAGCCATTGCCAAAGCAGTGACTATGGTTATAAACATTTTACTTGTTTTCATATTCTTATTGTTTTAATGAATATGATTAGAACCAAGAACCTCTGTCTTTTGTTTCAAAATAAAACAAACTTGAACAATTATGAGTAAATTAATGGCTATATTGGTTATCATCTTTTTATGTATATCTTGTACAGATAATGCAGAATTACCCGTAAAGCCCGATAAAAATGAAGGTACAGAAAATGTTTTGATAGAGTTGGCTGTAACTGTACCGGCGGTCACCTATACCCGTACAAGGGGGATAGTTCGTACGATTGATCATGAAACTTTGATAAATGAGATTCAAATATTGGTATTTGAGGAGGGTAAATATAAATATCGTGTGCCGGGGTTGTCTATCAACAACACTGCTTCTACCATAACTTTTACGGCGTTACTGAAATCCGGTGATATCCCTATGAAGTTATTGATTTTGGCAAATGCCACCGATGTGGTAGTGGCTGATGAGCCTGTCGTTGGTGATAGTGAAGAAATGATAAAGAAGAAAATGAATCGAAAATTTGATTATCTGACATCTGTTTTTCCCATGTCTGGAGAATATGAATTGCCGGAAGGTTTGAAGCCGACGGGAACAGGTACTATTTTAGGATTGAAAATGTTACGTTCCATAGCTAGAGTGGATGTGACAGCTACGGAAGTGGCTAATTTTAGAATGACAGGGGTAAAAGCTTATCGGGCCAATAATTATCTGCAAGTTATTCCGGATGAAACGGGAGTGAGCAAAGTAACTTTTCCAAGTGTACCCGAAGGTAGTGACAGGAATGTGGACAGTTCGATATTTCCTGTTTCTTCAGAGAATTGGAATAATTTTTCCGCCCGGCTTTATTTATCCGAAACTTGGTCGCCTGAACCTGCAGACCAGGTAGATAAAGCTACTTGTATAGTGGTAGAGGGATACTATGCTGATAGCAATACGCCAAGTTATTATCGAATGGATTTTGATCCGGATAATAACCATAATGCTTTTGGGCAAGTTTTACGTAACCATAAATATATATTTAATATAAAGAAGGTATCGGCTCCGGGATGGAGTACGCCGGATGATGCAGCCCATAACCGTTCATCTAATATAGTGGCGGAGGTACAAGCATGGGATGATGATACTATGGATATGTATTTTGACGGAGAACATCATTTCGGAATATCAACACGTGAAGTTGTTTTGAAGCATAAAACCGGCTCTGAGGGAATTATTAGTGTCAGTACAGACCTTTTGGATTATACGTTGCAGTGGGCAGATGATGCAGGTGTGCTCCAAGGAACCGGAGCCCAGTCTTTGTCTAATGATTATTTTACAGTAACGAAGGAGGATAATGGAAGTCGGTTGGTGATAACAGCTTTGCAAAATAATTTGGCAGATGGTAGCAACCGTATACAGCATTTTGTGATTACAGCTCAGCGGTGGACTATTTATGTCAGCATACAGCAGAAGTATGATATAGCAGCTTATAAAACGATCAATTTGATGTCATTTACTTCCGGTCTGGGGTATTTGGGTACTAATATTTTAGGTTCTAGTAGTGCTGAAGCTCGTGCTACCGGACTTCGTGGTATTTTGACTAATCAAACTAATTTTGGACCCGATGGGGTAGTGGAGTGTGGCGGTTATAATTTGGTGGGAGTAGGGGTTAATGCTAATAATTTGACAGATGCTCTTTTTTCTCTGTTTGATGTAGTATATATAAATTATGTGCCAACCTCGCAGTTTGGTAGTCAAGATGCTCATAAACTTCATAACTGGCTGAAAACAAAGAAGAATCGTGTCTTGATCGCCTCTTATGATGCTTCCGATGTAAGTCAGAATTTGTTAGCGGAAATTCTTGCGGGGAAGAGTGGCATCAAATATTTTACATCAAACGGAGGACCTTATCCTTTGGCTGCTTCTACTATTGGTAATCATTATTTTACTACTGACGGACCTTTTACCAAAAATGCTCCTGTCACTTCGAATTTTGCATTACGGAATTATGATATATATCATGGTGAGATACAGGTGAATACTAGTGCTTCTGAGGGCATAACTCCTATTTTGATGGGGCCTGGTGGGGGAATAGTGTTGGGTATAGATTATTCCAGGAGAATTGTATATTGGGGGGATACAGATATGAGCAGTAATTTATCCGGTACAGGGGCGACTAGTGAGAATCACATTAATAACACAGCAGGAACCATCAATAATGATGCTTCCAAATTGATAGCCAATGTTTTTGCATGGATTACCGAAACCGTATTATATGGGGAATGAGCATTGTTATGTGCTCTCCCTATACTGTTTCGGTGACATTCCTGTATATCTTTTAAAATATTTCCCAAAGAATGAGATGTCTGGGAAATTAAGTGAATAGGCTATTTCCTGAATGGTAAAGTCTGTGGATTTTAGTTTGGCTTCCGCATCTGTTATCACTAGTTTGGCGATGATATCTGTAACAGTTTTTCCCGTAATCTTATTGACAGTAGTGCTGAGGTGCTGAGGGGATATATGAAGCAGGTCGGCATAAAAAGCTACACTCCGTTCTTTCGTATAATGTTTGATGATATATTGGACCAGGCGTTTCACAATTTCTTCTCCACGGTTGAAAGTACGTGTGGTTACATTGGTGTTCTGATGAATGCTGCCTACACCGTGCAATATAGTGAGCAGCATGGTGCTGATTAACTCTTTATTGGGCTTGGCTCCCATACGTTTCATTTTTATCAGCAACCGGAAATAGTCTTGAAACAACTCGGTTATTTCGGGACGCAGAGGGATAATGGGTGTGTCAATCAGGGCTGAAAGATAGTTCATGGTGGAATTGAAGAGATTTATTCCGTTCAGCAACTCTTTGTTGAATCCTATCAAGTACAGACGACAGTCGGGACTTTGCCGGTGAACATGTACAAAGGTTTCTGGCAGAATAGTGACAATGTCGTTCTTTTGTATCTTGTGTTCAGACAGATGGATCGTTATGTCACATTCACCTCGCAGGCACAGAAGGAACAAGCATCCTTCCATTCGTTGCGGATAGTGGTAAATACGGCCTAATGATCCTGTCATGTCAATTTCTGCAACGAAATCCTTATTCGATTTAAATAAGTTAATGTCATCTATATACTTCATAAAAATAAAGAAGGTTTTGATTATGCACCACAAATATAGGGCAGTTAGAGCAGATAACAAAGAAAATGCTTAAAAATAGACTAATATATCTTACTGTTAGCACTTGTACGCTTTTAATAATTATAAGAACTTTGCAGCGAAACTAATAGTGAAGATAAACAGTATGAAAGGTAAAAATTTGTCTATTATGGCAATGATTGCGGCAGTGTTCTGTTCTTGCGGACAGCAACCTGCACAAGAACGCGGTCCTCGGCCCGTGAAATTGGCGGAAGTGACCTCGTTAAGCAGGATCGAAAAATCGTATTCAGGTGTTGTGTCGCCTGATCAGTTCAGTGACTTGGCATTTAAAATGTCCGGTCCGCTGGTAGCAATGAATGTACTCGAAGGACAACGGGTGAAGAAAGGACAGGTAGTGGCCGAAATTGATCCGACAGATTACAAACTGGATTATGACGCTAAGAGGGCTTCATTCCAAAAGGCGTCATCACAAATGCAACGCGCAGAGAAACTGTTGGCCAAGAATGCTATTTCCATGCAAGAGTTCGAAACGACCCAAGCTTCGTATACCAATGCCAAATCGGCATTTGAAAATGCGCAAAACACATTGAATGACACCAAACTACGCGCTCCATTTGATGGCTTTATCCAAAAAAAATATGTTGAAAACTATCAGCGTGTACAGCCAGGACAAGGAGTGGTGTGTTTGATTAATCCGGCTAAATTGCAAGTGGAGTTCACTATCCCCGAAACGAATATTTCTTATGTAACTTCTCCTTCTACTATTTACGTAGAATTTGATGCCTATAAAGGAAAATTATTTCAGGCAAAAGTAAAGGAGTATGTAGAGGCTTCTCCCGATGGGGCAGGAGTTCCTGTATTCCTTTACATTGATGATCCGGAATTTGATTTGAAAAAATATAAGGTATCGGTGGGCTTTTCTTGCCGTGTTATTGTCAATATTGAGAATGATGTGGTAAAAGAAGGAATTACAGTGCCTTTGTCCGCTGTAGTGTTTGATAATAACTTGAATAGCAAGATCGTATTTATATATAATCCGTCTACACAGAAAGTAGAACTGCGTAAAGTCAGTGATGAGGGAATTATTGTAGGACGTAACGACCTGATAGTATCCGGAAATATTGAACCGGGCGAACAGGTTGTGTCTGCCGGAGCGTCTTATCTGGTAGATGGCCAGCAAGTAAAAATATTAACAGAATAAAAAAGGAGAGAGCATATCATGAATATTCCAAAATATTCTTTGGAGAACCGGAAGGTTATCTATTTCTTTTTGGCTATTTTGTTGATAGGCGGAGTAATCTCCTTCTTCAAGCTGCCTAAGAAAGAAGATGCGCCTTTTGTGATAAAGACTGCGGTATTGGTTACCCAGTATCCGGGAGCGAATCCACATGAAGTGGAGAAACTGATTACGGAACCGATTGAACGTGAAATTCAGTCCATGACAGATGTATATCAGATTAAATCGGAATCTTATTTCGGACTGTCTAAGATTTCTATTGAACTTCAGCCTACGATTGATCCGGATTATATGCCTGTAAAATGGGACGAATTACGTCGTAAAGTGGCGAATATACAACCTAAGTTGCCCAGTGGGGCGTCTACCATTACTGTAAATGATGACTTTGGTGATGTGTATGGTATTTATTATGCTTTGACAGCTGATGAGGGCTTCTCGTATACCGATTTGCGTGACTGGGCACAGCGTATCCGTACTCAGCTGACCCCGATTGAGGGAGTACAGAAAGTAATGTTATACGGAGAGCAGACCGAAGTGATCAATGTCAAGATATCTACCTCCAAACTTTCGGCATTGGGTATTGATCCCACTTCGATTATGGGCATCTTGCAGAAGCAGAATATACAGGTGAATACAGGAGATATAGCGACAGAAATTTATCAGTTGCGCTTGCGTACGGAAGGGACTTATACCAGTCTGGAAGATATAGAAAACCAGTTGATTATCAGCAAGGACGGACGGGAAGTCCGTTTGGGGGATATTGCAACAGTGGAGCGTGGATACTATGATCCGCCTTCAACCTTGATGCGGGTCAATGGTAAACGTGCTATCGGTATAGGTGTGGCCAGTGGAGCAAAGGATAATGTGGTGGCTGTGGGTAAAGCAGTGGACGAAAGGTTGGCGGAAATAGAGCAATTGTTGCCTATCGGCATTGAACTGACCTCGCTTTATCCTGAGGACAAGATTGCTGATGAGGCGAATAATGGCTTTATCCTGAATTTGATAGAATCATTGGTTATTGTTATCCTGATTATCTTTGTGGTGATGGGATCGCGTGCCGGTATGCTGATAGGTAGTTCCTTACTTTTCTCGGTAGGTGGTACTTTGCTTATTATGTTGATGTGGGGGGTAGGATTGAACCGTACTTCCTTGGCGGCATTTATTATCGCCATGGGGATGCTGGTGGACAATGCCATTGTGGTAACAGATAATGCGCAGATAGGTATCAAGCGCGGAAAATCACGTTATCAGTCATTGATAGAGGGAGCCATCAAGCCGCAATGGGCATTGCTGGGCGCTACTTTTATTGCTATCTGCTCTTTCCTGCCTTTGTATCTGGCACCGGCATCCGTGGCTGAGATTGTGAAACCGCTATTTGTTGTATTGGCTGTATCACTGGGATTGAGCTGGATTCTGGCTTTGTGCCAGACTACGACTTTTGGTAATTTTATTTTGAAAGAAGCTGTTCCCGGCGGTGCAATGAAAGACCCGTATGATACTAAACTCTATCATAAATTCGAGAAGTTTCTGACCTTGCTGATTAAACGCCGTTTTGTGACATTGACCACGGTTTTTGTAACTTTGGTGCTTTCTTTGGTTATTATGGCTGTTATGCCTCAGAGTTTTTTCCCGAAAATGAATAAGCCTTATTTCCGTGCTGATCTGGTATTCCCTGAGGGATTTAGTATTCATGCGGTAGATCAGGATGTGATGAAGGTGGAGGATTACTTGAAGAATCATGAGAAAGTTAAATCATATTCGGTGACATTGGGTGGTACTCCGTTGCGTTACTATTTGGCAAGTTCTTCTTTTGGACCGAAGTCTAACTATGCCAATGTGATGGTGGAAACTAAAGACCCCGAAGATGCAGCCGAAGTAGAACAGCAGTTTTATGAGCACATGACTCAGAACTTTCCCAATATCATTACCCGTTCGGCACTTTTTGCTTTGTCTCCGGTGCCTGAAGCTGCTATTGAGATCGGTTTTATCGGTGAAAACCCCGATACATTGACCGCATTGGTTGAAAGGGCGAAAAAAATAGCCCGCCAGTGTGATATGGTGACGGATATCCGTTCCAACTGGGGAGATAAGGTGCCCGTGTGGAAACCGATGTTCTCTCAACAGAAAGGTTTACGCTTGGGGATTACCCGTCAGCAGGTTGCCAACTCATTCCGTACGGCTACCAATGGTTTGCCTTTGGGAGAATATCGTGAGGGGGATGTTTCCTTGCCTATCCTGCTGAAAGATGAGGATGTGGAAAAAATGAACTTGAATGATGTGAAAAGTGTGCCTGTATTCAGTACGAAAGGAAATTCCGTGAAAGTGGAACAGGTAATCGATAATTTCGCTTTGGGTTATGATTATAATGTAGTCCGTCGCTTTAACCGCGAGCGTTGTATGATGATGCAATGTGAACCTAAACGTGGAGCCAATACGATGGCTGCGTTTAAACAGGTGCTTACTGCCGTACAAGAGCAGATGCAGTTGCCCGAAGGGTATAAAATGAAATATTTCGGTGAGCAGGAAACACAGGATGTAAGTAATGCTGCATTGGCGAAGAATATTCCGCTGACTTTCCTGTTGATTTATGTGGTTCTGCTGTTTCTTTTCCCCAGCAACTACCGCAAGCCGGTATTGATTATGCTTATGTTGCCGCTGGTGTTTATCGGTGTGGTATGGGGATTGCTCTTGTTTGGCAAGTCATTGGACTTCTTTGCCATCCTCGGTCTGTTGGGATTGATTGGTATGAATATCAAGAATGCCATTGTGCTGGTCGATGAAATCGGACTTCAGTTGAAGGATGGAAAGGGGGCTGTGCCTGCCGTGGTCGAGGCTACCAAGACACGTATCGTTCCGGTGACCATGGCTTCCGGAACTACTATTCTGGGTATGCTTCCATTGTTGGGCGATGCCATGTTTGCAGGTATGGCGGCTACCATTATGGGTGGTTTGTTCGTATCGACGGTACTGACCATTTTTGTTCTTCCGGTAACTTATTGTATTTTCTTTAAAATCAGAGCAGACAGATAATGAAAACTAAGATGATCTATATTATAGGTATGGCTTGTATGACCGGTACACTTTCGGCTCAGACTGTCGTGGATTATTCTACCTTTGAACAAAAGGTACTGGATTATAGCCAAACCTTAAAACAGAGTGTGGCACAACGTACAGCTATGCAGAAGGCTATGAAAGCGGCAAAAACCGCTTTCTTCCCGGCTGTTGATGCAACGGGAAGCTATCAGTATCGTATTAACAAATACGAGATGGATCTTGGCGGAATGGCTGTTCCTATGGAGCACGATTCATACAGTGCCGAAGTAGGGGTATCACAACCTATTTATGCCGGTGGAAGCATCTATCACAATTACAAGGCTTCCCAAATACAAACCCAGATGGCGGATAAGTCGGTGGATTTGACAACGGATAATATTATCTATGCTGCTGAAGCCAGTTATTGGGGAACAGCCGCACAAAAAGAAATGTATGAAACGATGTGCCAGTATGTGCAGATTATTGAGCAGTTGACCAAAGTGCTGCAAGATAAGTACGATGATGGCTATATCAGCAAGACGGATCTCATTCAGATGCAGACCCGTTTGAAAGAGGCTGAATTGCAACGTTCCAGCAGCTACCAGTCTTATCAGGTCGCCTTGCAGAATATGAATGTGCTGATGGGATTGGAACCGCTGGCTGAAATGGATTTGACGGATTCTATTTCTACCATATTGCCTATGCCTGCTTTTATTGGAGCGGAAACAGCCTTGAATGTGCGTCCCGATTATGCTATCTCACAGTTGGATGTGGATTATCAGAAAAGACAGGTAAGTCTGGCTGCCGCCAAGTACAATCCTTCTCTTTCTATCGGTTTTAAAGAGACATGGGGAACACAGATGTTGAACATTTCGGGCGAAACTATGTTTAATAGTAATGTGTATGCCTCTATTAAATTGCCGATTTTCCATTGGGGAGCCCGCTTTAAATCGACGGCTGCACAGAAGGCTATTTTATTAAGCAAGCAGTATGCATTGCAAGATAAGCAAGACCAAATAAGCAAAGAAGTGGCGAAGGCGTGGACTAGTCTGACCGAGAATACCCGTCAGATAAGTATTGCCGAGGAGAACTGCAAACTGGCAGAAGAGAACTTGGATTTGAACACTTTTAGTTATACTGAAGGTAAGTTGACTATTTTGGATGTGCTTTCTGCACAGCTGACATGGATACAGGCATATACAAACCTTATCCAATCTTATTATGAGCAGAAGATTGCGTTGGCTGATTACAGAAAAGCAACCGGTATAAGGTATTTAGGACAGAAATAGGTAAATTCAGACCAGATTCTTATTATATAAAAAAGTCACAATAAAGCAGGTTTGGCTATCTTTGTATCCAGACCTGCTTTATTTGTTTTTATTCAGTTTATGTTTACTGTAAAGCTTGTTTTAACAGTGGAAAAAAGAATAGATTACAATGAAGAAAATATCATTTTGGATCGTAATCTTTATATGTATGGCAGATGCGGCTTTGGCAGTCACGCAAGAGGGTGGGCTGTTTTATTTGCCTGAAGATACGACAATGCAACACAAAGACAGCACAGTACAGAAAAGGACTTTTTTCAAAAAGTTTCTGGACTATTTTAATGATGCTAATAAAGATAAGAATCATAAGAAATTTGATTTCAGTATTATTGGCGGACCACATTACAGTACGGATACCAAACTGGGGCTGGGACTGGTGGCGGCGGGGCTTTATCGTACCGATAGAAATGACATGCTTCTTCCTCCATCCAATGTGTCTTTATTCGGAGATGTTTCCACTGTTGGCTTCTATATGTTGGGGATACGCGGAACTCATATCTTTCCGCAGGACAAATACCGGCTGGATTATACTCTTTATTTTTATTCCTTTCCTTCCAAGTTTTGGGGAATAGGGTACGATATGGGTAAGGTAGATGCCAATGAATCTGATTTAGATCGCTGGCAAGCACAAGTTAAAGCTAGTTTCCTGTTTCGGATAGCGGATAATCTATATATAGGTCCTATGGTATCTTATGATTATGTGCATGGTAAGAATATGGAACGCCCCGAACTACTGGAGGGGATGAATCTTACTACTGCTAATTATGGAGTGGGCCTTTCTTTGACATATGATTCGCGCGATGTGTTGACCAATCCCCATAAGGGATATTATTTGAATATTACCCAGTGTTTCCGTCCTAAGTTTTTAGGAAACGATTATGCATTCAGTACTACGGATTTGCGTACCAGTTATTATCATCCTGTATGGAAAGGAGGATTGTTGGCAGGAGAATTACGCGGTACTTTTAATTTCGGTAATCCGTCATGGGCCATGATGGCGTTGTTGGGAAACTCGTATTCCATGCGTGGTTATTACGAAGGGCGCTATCGTGACAAGCATAAAATAGAGGGGCAGGTGGAATTGCGTCAGCATGTATGGAAACGTAATGGTGTTGTAGTTTGGATAGGGGCCGGAACTGTATTCAATAAGTTCAGTGCTTTGTGCATGGACAGAGTGTTGCCTAATTATGGAATAGGTTATCGTTGGGAGTTTAAAAAGAATGTAAATGTTCGTCTGGACTATGGATTTGGAAAAAATGGACAGTCTGGTTTTATCTTTAATATAAATGAAGCATTTTAAAGAATTTATTCAGTGGTGTTGTGAGCCACAACGGTTGTTCGTTCTGTTCATCGTTGTCTTGGCCATTCCCAATGTGGCATTGTTTTTTACAGAACAGCAAATGACACTTTGGGCACGTATTTGTAATGTCATTCTGCCGGTATCGGTTTATTGGTTGATTATGACATTGGGGCGTAAACCTGGAAAGACTATTTGGATCTTATTTCCGTTTGTTTTCTTTGCGGCATTCCAACTGGTATTGCTATACCTGTTCGGGCGTTCTATCATTGCAGTAGATATGTTCCTGAATCTGACAACTACTAATTCCGGGGAGGCGCTGGAACTGTTGGATAATTTACTGCCGGCTGTAATTGGTGTTTTTGTTGTTTACATTCCTGCTTTGGTCTTGGGAGGTTTTTCATGGGCCCGGGGTAATCAGTTGGAATATTCTTTTATTCGTTCTCAACGTAAGTATGCCTTGGCAGGCATTGTTGCAGGAGCGTTATTGACCGTTATCTGCTATGCGACGCAACGTGATTATCAAGTAAAGATCGAAATGTATCCGGCTAATGTATGTTATAATCTAGTATTGGCTGCAGAACGTGCGGGCGAAACAGCCGGATATGCGGAAACTTCAAGGGATTTTACTTTTAATGCCAGTGCCGCACATGATGAAAACAGCCGGGAAGTTTATGTCTTGGTGATAGGGGAAACGGCCCGTGCCTGTAATTTCGGACTTTATGGTTATGAAAGGAATACTACTCCATTACTTGATAAAATGGAGGGGGTGGTAACTTTCACGGATGTGCTTACCCAGTCTAATACTACTCATAAAAGTGTGCCTATGTTGCTTTCGGCAGCTTCGGCTGAGGATTATGACTGTCTTTATAGACAGAAAGGAATCATTACCGCTTTCAAGGAAGCAGGATTTCATACTGCCTTTTTTTCGAACCAGCTTCCTAACCATTCTTTTATTGATTTTTTGGGGATGGAGGCAGATGATTGGAAGTTTATCAAGAAAGATGCTCCGAAAGGAGCCAATATTTCGGATGACGAACTATTGTTTCTGGTAGAAAAGGAGCTAAAGGCAGGTCATCAAAAATTATTCATCGTGCTGCATGCCTATGGATCACATTTTAATTATAAAGAACGTTATCCCGAATCCATGTCTGTCTTTAAACCGGATAATCTGACAGACGCCAAATATGAGAATAAAGAGTATTTGATGAATGCATATGATAATACCATCCGTTATACAGATGGTTTCCTGGCTTCTTTGATCACTTTATTGCAGAAAACAAACTCTTTTTCGGCTATGCTTTATACTTCGGATCATGGAGAGGATATTTTTGATGATAATCGAAAATTATTTTTACATGCATCCCCAGTCCCGTCTTATTATCAACTGCATGTGCCATTTTTAATTTGGTTGTCCAAAACATATAGAGAAAAGAATGTGGAAGTACATGAAGCTATATTGCAGAACCGTGAAAAACCGGTGGCGGGAAATGCCTCCGTGTTTCATACCATGCTGAATTTGGCAGGGGTACAGACACCTTATAGGGCAGATAGCCTATCGGTAGCAAACAGACAATATCTCATTCGTCCGCGTTATTATCTTAATGACCATAATCTTCCTAAGTCATTGGATAAGATAGGATTAAAAAAGGAAGACATAGAACAGTTCAGACGGAATAATCTTGTTTTTCCTTGATGTGAAAAAGATTTAAAATGGTTGGAGAATTATAATAGAATTACGTATTAATGATTATTTTCGCACAGCTTTGTTATTGTATTTATTACGAAAACTATTATAATCCTTTTATTATGAAAAACAAGAAAAACAATTTCTATCTGATGGGAGTGGTGTTTATAGCCATTCTCGGCGGTTTACTTTTCGGTTATGATACAGCTGTTATTTCGGGGGCGGAGCAGGCTCTGCAAAAACATTTGGGATTAGATGCTTTCTGGCATGGCGTGACTGCTTCCAGTGCATTGATAGGTTGCGTCATTGGCAGTGCTTTTTCCGGTTATTTTGCTTCGGGGCTAGGACGTCGTAATTCGTTGCGTCTGGCTGCTTTATTGTTCTTCCTGTCTGCTTTAGGCTCTTATTATCCCGAATTTTTATTTTTCTCGAAAGGAGATACTTCGTTTGCATTGATCCTTGCTTTTAACTTTTATCGTATCATCGGGGGAATCGGTGTAGGACTTGCCTCTGCTGTTTGTCCGATGTACATTGCCGAAATTGCCCCTTCCGAAATTCGTGGTAAATTGGTTTCCTGTAATCAGTTTGCTATTATTTTTGGCATGTTGGTAGTCTATTTTGTCAATTATATGATTAAAGATGGTATGCCGGATGAAGTGCTTGTTTCCGATGGTTGGAGATATATGTTTGGTTCAGAAGCGGTTCCGGCTGCATTATTTGGCATTTTATTGTTTTTGGTTCCTGAAACTCCGCGCTATTTGGCTATGACCCATCAGGATGATAAAGCGTTTTCTGTACTTGAAAAAGTAAATGGAACAGATAAGGCTAAAACTATTTTGTCTGAAATAAAGGCTGTAACTTCCGAGAAAACGGAAAAACTGCTTACATACGGGCTGACAGTTATTGTAGTCGGCATCTTGCTTTCTGTATTTCAGCAAGCTATCGGCATTAATGCTGTGCTTTATTATGCACCGCGTATTTTTGAAAAAATCGGTGGCGGTGGCGATGGTATGATGCAGACTGTGGTAATGGGGGTAGTTAATATTCTCTTTACATTGATTGCCATCTTTACCGTAGAGAAGATGGGACGTAAACCCTTGTTGATTGTTGGTTCTATTGGCATGGCTGTAGGTGCATTCTGTGTTGCGTTTTGTGATGAGTTTCAGGTGGAAGGTATTCTTCCTGTTCTTTCCATCATAGTTTATGCTGCATTCTTTATGATGTCATGGGGACCTATCTGCTGGGTGTTGATTGCAGAGATATTTCCGAATACTATCCGCGGTAAGGCAGTGGCTATCGCTGTAGCTTTCCAATGGATATTCAATTATCTGGTTTCTTCCACTTTTCCTGCCATGTATGAATTCAGTCCGGTATTTGCCTATGGGCTTTATGGCGTGATTTGTGTGCTTGCAGCTCTGTTTGTGTGGAAGATGGTTCCTGAAACAAAAGGAAAGACTTTGGAAGATATGACTCGTCTTTGGAAAGAAAGAGCAAGATAAGTTGGTGCGATGCCGGAAACGGTGTCTTTCATACCGGAGAATAGAAACCATCCCTTTCAACTTAACAAATAGAAAGTTGGACGCGAAAATGCCCTCATGCCCTCACTTTGGCTCTAACTGGTTTATAATGAACTGCTTATTAGTGATGGTAGTATCTGTGTTAGTGAGGGCATTGCCCTCACTAACACAGATGCTTGAAAATAAATTATTCTAACTTTATCATGTGATATAAAGTACCTTTTCTGCTGGCTTTTGGGTGAATGTTCAGTTTGCGGATAATGTGTCTGTATTAATTTATCTTGTTGATTGACAGGTTTTTCACGCTTGTACTCTTGCAAATAATTGAAAATCTTCATGTGCGGTCAGCCTTTCTCCCTTCTTCTCTGTAGTGGCGGAATAGAAGTGACATTTAAACAACTGTTCCAAAGGCGAAATTTACTCAAATTCGGTGTTGTTTTGCCACATATTATACATACAGCATAATATAACTCTGATTATCAAAGCAAAAGCCCACCTATTACTAATAGTGGGTAACAAAATAGTAACAAAAAAACGAAGAAATCGCTTTGCGGTGGGCTTCATGTGCAAAGGTAACAAAAGCTCTCTAACCATAAAAGCAAAACTGGCGAAAAGAAGAATACTGTTTTTCTTTTCGCCAGCATATATAATTTGCTGTCAATAGAAATTAGTTTAGTCCGTTTTGGATATATAGACAAAAACACAAACTAAACTTGTGTTTATAATAACTTTTTCAACTTATCTATGACATATCTTCCAATGCAGAGAACTTTGAATGATTTAGGCAACAGATATTTGGATGTTTTAATTAGAATGTCCCTTTTTTACACCTAATATCTATCTAAGAAATCTTACTTTTGTTTGATAATTAAAACAGAATGGAGAAAATTCAAGTAATACAACCTACCAAATTGCTCGCTCCTTATATAAAGCAATATTGGTTTTTAAGGATAGATGATGTAAAGCAAGGCTTTCAACGTTCTATCCCGGCAGGTTGTGTAGCACTTGTTTTTCATAAAGGGAACAAAATTATTTCTTCTTTTCATAAGGGAACGCAGCCACATTACAAATAGGGTAAATTTCAATAATGGATTGTTTTGATGAAAAAA
>ERZ791574.630-NODE-630-length-24234-cov-84.503412_pt1 | contig 24234 bp, 29 predicted proteins | sample MGYA00433098_ERZ791574 | MGnify/ENA primary metagenome ERZ791574 (study PRJEB30046, sample SAMN00791933) | human gut metagenome | study: EMG produced TPA metagenomics assembly of the A metagenome-wide association study of gut microbiota in type 2... | reverse complement strand
CCTTAACACCCATTAACCAAATATCCTAACTTGATTCCTGGGTGCAAAGGTAAAAGAAAGAAAGCAAGACCAGACTCCAAGAAAAAGTCTCTGCTTACATAGGCCATCCCTGTTTCGAAATCTGACCACAAAGCATCATAATCACAAACGGTCTCATAAGTTTGATATGTATCGTAGTCATGTGTTTGCAACCACTTACGAAATGAGCCATAAGAACTTTTAACCCCATGATAAAGATCAAAGCCATTACCTATAATGTATAGAACAGAGTCTGTCATATATAAATGTTTTTATCCATACATTCTTTACTTTCTTAACTCCTTGTTAGAAATCCCAAAGTTTTTTTTTGCATTAGAATTATAACACGCCTTTTAACAAAGGCTTGAAAGATACGCCTCTTCGCCTTTCTGTATGAGAAGACTTCAAATCTAATTGACTCAAATGACTATCAAAATAAGCGGCTAAAGATTTAATGTCTTCATAATCAAGCTGACGATAGTCATCAGCTGTCATGCAAATTCTTAGTTTCTTACAAAGTCGTTGATTCTTTGAAGCTAAGAGGAAAGACTTTATAATTTCATGAAGCTTATCTTGATAAGAAAAATCCGCAGGAAGACCAGAAATACTACTTGCTCCAAATACCGTAATATTAAGGGTTTCATCCTTGACATTTATTACTGCCAGTTTTTTCCATAATGCTGAAAGAAAATCTGTATAAGTAATTTTACTCATAGAAGAATTTCCATTTGGTCTCATTCGACTGAAAGCTGTCAGAATATAATTTTGTCCTTGATGCTCTAAATGCATAACAGTACCAATACTATAAACCAACTTTTTACCCTTTAATTTTGGATTCTTAGAGGATTTTACATTATTAGCATCCAATGTTTCATATATTTTTTGGTCTAATTCTTGTATGGAATCACAAAAAAAACTAACAATAAATTGTCCATTCAATGATGATTTCTTCACTAATTTCTTATCGTAAATATCTGTATCAAAAGTATCTGGAAACTGAATTAATTTGCTACCTTCTTGTTTAAAAAAGTCGCAACATTTTATTTCAATAGTAACCTCCATGCTTCGACATTTCCAAAGGTAGCCTAACCTCTTCCAATTATATACAAATACTATGATAACCAATCCAAATATCTCATATTTTAAATTACCCTTACAGAAATCTACAATCGGTTGAGAATATTCCTTAGGAAGCAAATATTCCAAAGCTTGCAAAAATGTGACAGATAATCCGATGAAAGAAAATATAGCCTTTGTAACTATCCATAAATGCCCTCTGGAAAACTGAGCTTTAATAGAATTTAGAATGTATTTCATCATCACAAATTATAATGCTTATAAATAGAATCTTCTAGATACATGCTATGCTTTTCTTCATCTTTATGCATATCATAATATAATGGCCATACCAAAATTGCAGCATTAATTATATCAGGTGAATTTGATATGTGCAAAGCAAATTTATTTCTTAGACATATAGGACAATTATCTAAGTCTATAGACCTATTCCCGTTTTTATTAACAACAATGATGGGCTTTTCTTGATGGAGCGCACTCTCAATTTCATAATCATACATACCACCTAAATACTTAGAGTTTGAATCGACCATTACAAGAACCACAGACGCAGTTTTTATTGCACTATTAGCTTTAATTTTATTGTTATAATCATCACTATAGTCTATCGTATAAAAATAATTGCAACTACCTTCCGCATTACATGAAGACTTAATCTCAGAAAAAGTCAACATATCAGCAGAATGGTCGAAGATTACATATATTCTTTTCTTTTCATCCATCGCTTACTCCTCCATTTTAAACCATTCTTCATTAATGATACAGTTGTCACTATTTGGAGCAGGACTGGCTTTTGTTACTTTCACCATCAAAGGCATTGGAACACAATTACCAAAGATTAAGGCCTCTCCAGGGATAGCCTGCTTAATCTTCGTAATGTAATCATCGGAAAAATAAGGTAAAACTGAATATATGTATTTCATATCTACCTCATTTTGAATGCGATGCACTATGTAATTGCCACATTGGGAGAGTACAGTCTGAGAAAGTTCTGATGGTCTCTGAGAAGAAATTATAAGATATAGCGAATATTTACGTCCCTCTCGCGCTATTTTTTCAAAAATATTTTCACGCATAATGTAATTTGCATCCTTACGAATATATCGATGAGCCTCATCAAGTATCAGATGTACAGGTCGTTCACGGCGATCGTGACCCATCTTTTGCTTTCGATAATCGAAAATCATGCGTGATAATACGCTTGTCAACAGCTCTAGCACATCTGTACCAACTTCACTGAGATCGATAGTGATAAGTTGCTTTGTTCTTTCTTGTAAATCAGATATCCCAAATACTTTATCAAGATAATCGCTAGAACTTTGATATATCTCCTTCTTATCTCGCATAAACTGACAATCTTGGTTCTCCAAGAAGTAGTCCAAACGGCTTAACAATGTAGAAATGAAATCACGAATATGGAGATTACCTCTTGCTTCTTCCTCCATAAGAACTATCTCTGTTGCTATTTTGAGAAACTTATAATCAAAATATTGACCAGCTTTCAACTTCTCTTCATTGACAACAATAGCCTTTTCTTCATCGATTTGCTTGAAGCTATGTCTCTTCTCCTCATCATATAAGGCTATTTTCATATTATTGTCAAGCTTTGCATACTGCGGATTTCCACCATCGCTAATGAAATCGTGAAGTGCATTAGCCAAGGCGTCATTGTTATTACCATAAGAAACATAACAGAGTTTGCTACAGATATCCAGATAATTTTTCAGATCCTTATAAACCTCAGAATCGGCGTCTTGCATTACCAGTGTACAGGTTTCTTGCATCTTGGCAATAGCTCCTTTTGCTGCTGTCATTTTGGAAGTATCATTTTCTATTCTTGTAACGATGATGAACAACATCTGATACAATTTCCACTTTACATAGTTGGCGAATCGCTCTGCATCATCTTCGCTGTTAAAAATCTGATAAAACTTAAAACACTCTTGCAAAACCTTGTCCCAAAATGGTTTTTGTGTCCTTTCTGAAGCCATCAAGAACGACAGCCATTCATCAAGGTTCATCAAATAATAAGGAAGATATAAAGGCATCATGCCATTTTCATTGTTATCTTCGATATTGGGCTTATAACAAATTTGGTCTATCTTAGCAGAGTGACCACTGTTATCACCAAAAGCAATGGGATATTCACCATTGGCATCAAATATAATAGTCTTAGCTCCATTTGCATGATTTTCAGTCTTTCGATAAACTTCATGCAAGATATGGGCTATTGTATTTGATTTTCCACTTCCGCTATTGCCTAGTACAGCCGTATGGATGTTAAACAATTTGTTGATATCAAGATTGATATTATAGTTGATTAAGCTCTTGCTTTGCCCGATACTAATGCAGGTATGAATACCATTCCGTGGCTTGCTATCAGACAGAGAAAGAACCTTATCTAAATCATCATACGTTACAATTTCAACATCACTATATAAAGATGGGAAAATACCGACTCCCATTTTGAAGTCCTTACCAGCCAATGTTCCAATTGGTTTGATAATAACTTCACGAGAACTGTCAAGGTCGTAATTGGAATAAGAACATTTCTCTGTATTTATCCAATCCGTAACTGCCGAAACCTCACAAAGGATAGAATCTCCAGAAGAATTGGTCGTTTTCAGAAAGCTGCCTATATTGCCAAAGTAGTAAACTTTGCCATCTATATTTACTGTAGAATTCTTTGTAGAATGAAATAATCTTACCCTAAACTTATCATATTCTACAGATATGATTTTTCCTATCTTCATTTCCTGTCCTTTGTTAATTTGTTCAACTGATTGACAAATCCTTGTACTAAGTTATCTTCCTTCTTGAAAGCATCTAGGTTTGGAAGTAATTCATTCACAATGTAATCGAAATGATTTATCGTTCGTCGGGTATCCGCAACTTCTTTTTCATCATCGTCAACATCCCAAACCTTTCCAGAAAAAGTAAATATCCTGTTGTCATCTATAAAGAAGATTGGTTTCTTTTCCCGATCTTCATTCTTGGGCTTGCTACTAAAGATAACAACATTGATAGTTGAATTTGTAGCAAGTGCTCTATAAATTATATCATTCACATGGCGATCGTTGAAGCCATATCCGATAATAAATAGCACAGAATGAGGTTCCAATAACTTATTTTGAAACTCACGGAACAAGTCAACGTATGGTGCTCCTAAACTCTTATCCTGTTTGGTAGGTGTCGGATATATTAAACAAGCTTTATCTGAAGTCAAATCACTTGATGGAAATTCTTCTATCTCAAAATAATTGCCTGGTAGAGGAGTTGATTCACGCCAATTGATTGAACCATGTATTTTGTATAGGTATACCAAGTTTTCTATTGGTTCATACTTATCTATACTTGTATCCATTCGCTTTGACCAAGTATAATTGAACAAAGCGGGATTGAAAAATCTACGTAAACCACCGCTGAATCCATTGATATAATGAATATTCAGAGAATCAAGAGCTGTCTCATTAAACAAATCATTGTTTGTTGTAAAAACTCGTATACGAGACAAATCCTTATTTCGCATTGCTAGCTTCTGATAAAAAGTAGTATAATATCCAAGAACTTTTTGACATTCCTTTGTTGCAAAGTCAACGTTAATACTATTAAAGATATGTCCCTCTATCTTTTTTATAAGCCTATCATAAAGTTCTTTATAATGGGTTATATCATCTTCTACATTTTTGTCATCATCATGAATGCCATTATAATAATTTCGGGCTGAATACATCACTGTTAGTATTTTCTCTAAATTCTTGCCCTCTTTTGCTACTATACTTTTAAACTCCTTTTCTTCATTTTTTTCATCCTTAGAGAACTCCAAATGCTTATAAAGCTCGCTCATGGTATCTATAGCTCCATTACTTGTACCGGCACCAAAAAGAAAGTTGACATTCTTCAAATTAAAAAATTCGCGCAACTTTGTCTTTATAAATTCAACTTTCTTATCTGTTGAATCCATATCAGGCTGCCCTGCAAACAGGTTTGTCAATCCTTGAGTTGCAATAATATTATCTTGTTTCATACACGTTCCTTCACTTTTTTCAATATAGTAACATAGAAGCATATTCCTCATGCTCCATCTTTATGCGGGTAAGGAATTCTACTCTACTTACTAAATGATAATTCAACGACATGCATTTCTTATTTTAGAGAATTACTCTTCAGCTCTTTACTGATTACCTTTCACATTACCTTCTCTATATCGAAGAAAGTCATGGGGTCGTTGTAATCAATCTCCGAAATGGTAATATCCATATCATTAGAGCATTCGCTCTAAAACTTCTTTATTTGCCATAAGACCCTATTTGTATAAATCTACGTTGATCTCAAATGGACTATCAAAGTCTTTCAGCATTGCATGCTTCGTATCTTTTTCGGAGAGATTGGCATGTTCTGTTGGTATCTTCCAATCAATGCCAAGACTATCATCAAGGATGCTGATGCCACCATCTGCCTCTGGATGATAGAAGTTATCACACTTGTATTGGAAAACTGCAGTTTCCGAGAGAACAGCGAAGCCATGGGCAAAGCCCTTTGGGATGAAGAACTGGACATGATTGTCTTCGGTAAGTTCTACAGCCACATGCTTGCCATAGGTTGGTGAACCCTTACGAATATCTACAGCGACATCAAGTACTCTACCCTTTACGCAGCGAACCAGTTTGCTCTGTGTATAAGGTGGGCGCTGGAAGTGCAAGCCTCGCATTACGCCATAACTACTCATAGACTCGTTGTCTTGGCAGAAGTGTACACTGTGTCCCAGGATTGGGGCAACCTTTTCTTCGAACTCTCGCTCACTGAAGCTCTCGAAGAAGTAGCCACGAGAGTCGCGGAAGAGGCGTGGCTCTATAATGAGGACGCCTTCAATATTTGTTTTGATTATATTCATTTTGTTTCTATTAATCTTCCTGATTGTATCATCCCTTTCTTAAATATCTTGGCAATTTCATGTACAGTTTTATCTACACTCTCTTTTGCCACATGTTTCTCTCGTTCTGTAAGAGATGAAGCCTCTATATTTTGCTTAGCACATTCTATAGCAGAGTCCCTGGTTTCATCAAAGGTATATTCCTTTATATGTCCAGAGCCTAATATCTCTTCTATGAACTTTGCTACGGCAAAGTCAGCACGTTGCTGCGCTAAAACCTGTTCTCTTGTCATAATTCACCAAAGCCCTTGATATTTGATATTTTAAACTGTATAATCATAAATTGCCCTGTTATCTAAATAAATCAATGTGATGTAAGCATCCAACCCCTATAGCAGCACTTCTTAGCCCAGTGTTTAGTGGGATTAAGAGATTTCCATCGAGTTGAATAAATTTATCGTGTAAAAAAGCGTGCATAGCGAGTGTCATTGGGTACTTGCATTAACATATCTTTGTATACTATACCATCCGCTGAAACAAAATAAATGTCCTTACAAAAGACATCTTGCCACCATCCGTTTTTCATGTCTTCATAATACTTATCCATAAGATCAGCATCAAAGGCAGGTGTTCTATTTTTATCTACCTTTATTCCGTACATCTTTTCTAACTTACGGCTGATATTTTTTATCGTCTCGTGGTGGGCAGCATTATCTTTGACATTAAATTTGACCGCTTCTAGAGAAACAGAAGGATTTTCTTCAAACTGTTTCAAAAAACGCTTCCATTGTACTTGTAATAAGTCCGATGGAAAGTAGTTTACACCATTCTTTGATTCATCAAATATCTTCTTAGAAATTGAAGGATTATGTCTGAAGAAGACTTTATGAACCTGAGAAAACTCATTGAAGTTTGCTCCTTTCTCCATATTAAGCAAGAAACCATGTTGATTTCCACTTCTCATAAACGGTTGTTTGCCTATAGTTGACAAATGCTGCTGTTTTTGAAATGAAAATGCGCCCGGTTCTGACAATTCATAATAATACATCACTCCAAGACTACTTGTGTCTGTATGAGGTGTGTATTCATCGAAATGATAGTCAGTTACAGCAAAAAACATAGCGGTATCTATGTCTGATGTCAAGTCGAGAAAGCTGGTCTTGTTGTAATAATGCTGAGCCAATCCACCATAGTTAACCTCAAAACGAAATATGTCATGCCACAAATCAATACCTTGTTCAAACAATTGCACAAGTGGATGTGTTGCCAAGACTGCTCGAAGTTCATCATATTGAATGAGTTCCTTTAAAAAATAGCTCTGTTGAGGATTGCGGAAAAGCCCAGGAGTACAGACATCATAATACTTACTTTGTCCACGAAACAGGAATTTACGTCCATAAAGATTTGGCTTTATGGAAAATTTGCCACTCATTAACTGATTTACAATAAAGGCATCAGCAGGCAATTCCGAGTGACAGTAAGAAGCTTTACTATCTGCCCATTTTATATTATAAATATTTATATCAGCACAATAATTAAATTGTCTTTTAGCCAATATATTGCTCATGTAATCATCCTTTTCAAATGCCTTACGCTCTTCTTCTTTGATAAATCGGCATGCTTCCAATACATTGTCAAACGGATGTGTTTCTGAACCTTTCTCGTTGTTGGATATGTTAGGAGATACAATAACCGGTTTTGTTGCTGTATGCAACTTTAATTCTGCTTGACGTGCTTCTTTGATTTTCTTAGCACGATAGATAAATTCGCCCTTGAACTGTCGGTCAGGAGAAGAATGTAAAACACAATTCTCATGAAACTCATTGTTGAGAATGTGAAGAATTCTTGGATGCCAATCATCAACAAACTGATGAGGTATAATCAAGCTCAGCCCATTTAAGAAACTTAGTGCATAAGCAAAGGCATAGGCATCATTTGTATCAGCTTTTATATCCTCTTGAGTTCCTTCTGCTTGATGCTTTCTGCGCTGATAAATCTCCCTTGCCACACGATATATTTCGAAACGCAATTTTGTATATGTGTTCTGCTCTACTACATCTGCAAGCAATTTATTATCAATGACGATATCATCTGATTCTTTAAGTAGCGCCACCATCATCATCTGAACTGGCATAGGCACATAAATAATGCCTATCTGAGAATCATTTATTCCTAAATATCCACATGCTTCATGCAGAAATCCTCGGACTAGTTGTTCTACATTTTCTTCTGTAAGCATAACTCAATTGTATATCACCATTACAGCGTCCCCACTATATTGCAAGTAGTTACACCTATCAGTTTTTTATATTTTGTATCGTAATTGTAGAAGATAAGCTGCACTCGGCAATTTGAAAGCCAGCTTTCATTGCGCTCATTTGCATTATCTTTAGAGTGAAGGATTGCTAAGCACACAGTTTCACCTCATCTATTTTTTAACACCGTAACATGGAAACATAGACTTATAATCCTTATCCCCATCTTAAGTGTTAAAACCTTACGCTGGAATGGTGATATACCGGTCTAAAGTGACGGCTTACTTTTGATTCCATACTAAAATGCATTATTGGTATATATAAACGACTGGGGAACTATAAAGTTAGCAATAACTGTTGTTGGATCAACAGCCTCCTTGTACAGCTTACATTCCTTTATCTTGAGGGCCACGCCTTTATCTTTTCCTGCATAATACTGTTGGAAGAAAGACTTGGTTACACCAGAGTATTCTTTCGTTTGCTTCCATATGTTTGCAGGGGTATCATTAATGATTTTCTCAATCTTGAACTCACCAACTATCCTGCTGATGGGACGACTGGCGTAGATATATACGGTATCCACCTTTTGCTTGAAGAGAACCTTACGGTACTCATATTGCTTTTCCCCAGAAAAGATTTTCTCTACAAACTCAGGCTTAATCGATAATATAACGTTCATCTATTTCTCCTAATTCCAATAGTTTATCAAATTGAGCATCGGTAAGTTTAAAGAATCCCCAATACTTGGGATTCAAACCAACCTGCTCTTTCATTACCATATTGATTACCTTCTTGGTGAAGGCTATGTTATACACCATCTTAATGACGATGAAATTGTTTTTGTACTTGTACCATCTTCGCAATTCATGTTCTTTGAATACAGAATAGCGATTGGCATATTTTATGAATTCTTCCTCATTTTCAAAGTCTCTGTATGTTTTTACCTCACATACCGTACATACCGATGTACAAACACTACGATAGTACGCTTTTCCCTTTTCATCAGAGGTCCGATAAATTATTAGTTTATCTCCTGCCTTTAAATTACGTGTACCCTGCATCCAACAGAGATAAATCTTATAGATGCTATTGGTTTCAGATACATCTTGGATGAGATCATATTTTTTTTCATTCTTCAAGATGGAGTCTGGGAAGAGGTGCGTATGAAACTCTGGGACTATAGAAAGTACATATTTATTTGAACTAGCTTTCTTTACGAAAGGATAGTCGAGTTTGAAGTCATCAACATGGGTTGTCATATCCTTTATCAATACATATTCCGCATTACCGCCCTCATGTGGCTTGTCTGCAATATGAGAGAAGCCAAATTTCTCAAACATACGAATCAAACCTTGCAACTCTTCTGTCGGGAACATGGTGACATAGATTTCATCAACATCCTCAGCTATCGCCATATCCATGATTTTCTTCATGAAACGCTCACCGCGTGTGGTATGTCGGTCTTCATTGTCCACCTTGAAGGTACCCACCTTCAGGCGTTTCTTGGCAGGAAGCGCTGGGGTAAGGTCGGAAAGTTCCTCTTCCTCTATCTTCAAATAAAGAAAGTCTTTCAACTCGTTATCTACATAATAGCAATAAGCTGTGGCTCCTGCTGCAGCCTTCTTGTTATACCATTCATTAAACTCCGGATAGCTGGCTCTCAATGAATCGAAAAAGGAATCATTGAGATCGATATCTGAAAATCGTTGTACTTGTAAGTCCATAGGTCTTCTTTCTTGATTGTTTCTTATCTTGTTTTTTAACTCGTCAGCAGGTTTCTCCACCACTTTCTGTTCTGTCTGGCTGGCATTGGGCGCAATGAGATTGTTACCTCCGTGAATATTGAAGATGACATGAGGATCCTGGCACTCCTTGATTTGATCGATGAGGCCATGATACTCCTTGGACATCATCTTGCGTAGCAGACATTGCACACGGGAGACGTCGGCAAAGTGATTTTCATTCATAAACTCCTGTGCCTTTCGTATCATGTACAAATATTTATCCTCCATACTAAATTAACCATCTAGAATCAATAAAAGCCAATTTTCAGCAGCAATTGACCATAATCCGCAAGTTTTGCGAGTTGAAAATCCTATAGTTGTACGACTGTAAAGCTACAGTTGTACGACTATACATGCTATAGTTGTACAACTCTGGAGTTATAGTCGTACAACTATAGGGGTCATAGTCGTACAACTATAGATTTTTAAGAGACCAAGTATATTTTTCATTTTTATACACTACTGATTATCAGAAACTTACCAAACTTCAACATAATTTCAATTCTTCAAATTGAATTTGAATTCATTGAAAATTCTGAAATTTTGGAGGGTCTAAATGAGCCTTTTGTCAGCATTTTTTGTATTGTTCTTCATTGATGGTCATTTCCACTTATACCAAGCTTCATTGATATACTTGCGGATATTACTGATGCCTGTAGTAACCTGTGGTGCCAAGGGCTGTAAGACTTCGATGAACTCCTGTTTCACCATAATATCTTGGTCAACCTTTACATCTGTATCATTCACCATATCCATCACCACCTGAGCCAATTCCTTGGCATTGGTACATGCGGAGAGTTTGCCAACATACTCAGACAACGCTTCCACATTATTAATATATAAGGAGAGACGGGTTGTTTCGGGTGAGAGAACAGGCTCCTGACTTTTGGTCTTCGCCTTCATCATCTCCTCTATGTACTTGTCGCCATAAAAGTTTTGCTCAGCCTTGATAGCATTGGGCAGAATCTGGTTGTTACCGCCAGAGATATTAAAGACGATATTTGCCTTATTATTATCTTCCATTGCATTGATTTTTATTAAAAGTGGACGTATAGTGAATGAGTGGTAAACAGATAGTGAACGTCAGTGAAGGCATTTGTTTTCGCCTCGCCAATGTTGTATCTTTGCACCAGCTAAACGAAGAACGAAGAGTGATGAGTGAAGAATTCAACACCTGGGTACACTCGGAAGTCCTTGTTCGGAGTGATGCATACATATTTAGTATTAATATCTTAATAGAATTACAATTATGAGTAAGAGTTACAAAGTTGCAAAGAAGACCATTAACATGGGTGAAAAGAAGGGTCAGACACTCTTTTCTGTTAGACCGTACAGTTACGGAACCTTGACCACCGAGGAGGTTGCTAACCAAATCGCAGTGGAGTCTACAGCTACTCCTGCAGACGTCAAGGCGGTACTCGACCGTTATGCTTACTACGTGAAGGAGAACCTGAAGAAGGGTTACGACATCGAATTACTCGGATTCGGCAAGCTCTACATCCGCTTCATTACCGGCAAAGCCGTAGAAGATGTGAATAAAGCGAATGCTAAACTCGTGAAGAGTCTTGTTCCTGCCTTCCGTCCTTCTTTCACCAAGTTGCAGAATGGTAGCCGTATCTACAACCTGCTTCCTGGTTCCATCGAACTTGTGAAGTACGGTGAAGAGAAGAAGGACGGAGCTACTGACGGTAGTACTACTGACCCTGACACCAAGCCATCTGACAAGGGTGATAACACTCAAGGTGGTGGCACCGAGAACGGCAGCGAAAGCGGCGGCACCGATGGCGGCGGAACTGATGCTGGTTCAGACGGCAACATGGGATAGTCGCTCTTAGCAGTGCCTTGCCTCTGAAAAAGGGAGGCACTGCTTACCCTTAACTTATTGTTTCACTTTTAAATATCATTGATTATGAAAATGTTTCGTTCTAACTCTGAATCAAATCCGAACCGGATTTCGTGGACTCAAATCGTGAATGCCATCGTACAAGCGCTGATTGCAGCGCTCACGGCACTGGGGGTAAGCTCGTGCACAAGGCTAGGATGAGTGTTAAATGTTGAATGTTAAATGTTAAATGTTGAGTGCACAATGCACAATGTTAAATGTTAAATGTTAAATGTTAAGTGTTTAATGTAGAATTAATCTATGACTAAAGATACATTTCCTATGAACATTGATGGGGAGAAGGTGCGCTCAGAGCGCATGCTCCTCGCCAAAGTGGAGGATGGCAAGAACATGATGTCTGCCGACTCTATCAAATTTCTGGTGCTGCATTGCTCGGCTACCCGATGCAATCAGGACTATAGTGTGGAACAGCTGAGACGTGACCATAAGGCCCGTGGTTTTTATGATATCGGCTATCACTTCTATATCCGAAAGGATGGTACGATGACACAGCACCGTAAATTACTGGAGGTAGGGGCGCATGCCAGACCTTATAATAGATGTTCTATCGGCATCTGCTATGAAGGTGGTCTGAATGAGCATGGTAAGCCTTGCAATACCATGACAGCAGAACAGGAAACGAGACTCGTGGATCTTTTCAGAAATCTGAAGATTCTCTTTCCGAAAGCGAAGATTGTGGGCCATCGGGACTTGCCTGGGACTACTCCCAAGGAGTGTCCGTGTCTGGATGCTGGAAGCTGGGCTGCCCGACACCGCCTTGATTAACTCTTATAACTCCTTTTGGCTGGCATTGCTAGCTAAAAGGATAAGAAAACAGCCTCACGGACAACACGTTTACCTCGACTGTTTATCATGATACGTCTTTCCAAAGTGCGTCGGATCTGTTGCTACAAAACCATTTTCTGCTACATATCCTTCACTTTTTGCCATGGCTTCGCCGTCGTCCCCTGCAATAGTGGACGTAACCTGTGATTGTATATTTGTCTCTTTCATCATACGAATCAAGTTCGTTTTTTGATGTCGTTCATCTGAATCTCGATATAAGAGACACAGAAACTCTTTGCAAAATTACGAAAAAGGTTGGAAACTAGCAAATTATGCGTGTTAAAAAATTAATATCATTCTACGAAAATCAACATTATTTTACTATTCTTTTCGCACATAATTTCCTAAGTCGTTGATTGAACGAAAGTTTTCGGTTTTTCTGTATCTCTTATATAAAGATTCTGAAAAATTGGTTCATTTTGGTTCATTTTACAAAATCCCTCTTTTTATTCTTTTTTGTGGCTTATAGGGCTGCCAGTATTTTGGCGTTGGCATCATCTACTTCTGAGCTTTTGATAGAATTGAGATAGATTTGCGTGGTGGTTTCGGAATGATGTCCCAATGCCTTGCTGATGACAGATACACCTGATACAATTGCCTCTAAACGAACAAAGGGAAACAACCAGTCTTTGGTCGTTCCCCTTTGTTCGTTGTATTCATTCTGATTACATCACATGATTGTCAAAATGGCTTTAAATCTTGTTTTTTACCTCTTAGTCTCCTTAAGGAGATATTTTTCTAAAATCATCCCGTCCTTCTTTACCATTAAAAAAGGCTTTTTTCGAAAACCTACCCGTCCTTCCTTACCCTTAAGGAAGAAGTTTTTTCTACCTCTCCGTCTCTCCTGCAAGGAGAGCTCCACTTTCTCCCCAAGCCCCTCTTCCTCAGGAAGCGGGGATGTAACCGCCCTCCGGTGCTCAGAACCGCTACGCTATAGGGTTGGCGGACCAAAGCGGTCTTCGCCATGTTTTGCGGGAAGGGACCGCCTTCCTATTATCTTGCTAAAGGTGCTGGGTACTACCCCTATTTTAAAACAACATTAGCTTGCAATAAGTCACAAAGAGAGCGTAACGTTTTTAATGTATAAGGACGAATCGTCAAGTCATCACAGATTAACTTCTTATCCTTACCCAAGAAAAACATACCACAATGATCATTAAGACCTGCTTTAACAGGATATATTCTTAATCTATCATGTAAGTTTGCTAAATAACTTGGAGTAAAAAGAGCATAACCCACATAATGGCTTTCTGTCTTTTTAAAAACATACTTACCTTTTTTATTCAAATGCTTTTGGTCTATAAAAGACAGCCTGGACAATGAGACACTGGTTTCTCAAATGTTATATCACATTCCATTAGACTATGTTCTTTAAGACTTCCAAAAATTTAGGGAGTTCTGAAAGAGGAAGGATACCTTCTTTCTCTATCTCTCCATAATTGACATCATATACTATTCTATCACTAAGAATAGATAAACAGGCATCTCCTTTGGAGGTTTTCCATTGCATTAATATATAGCCATTGGTATTTGGGAATATTGCTAATCCTTGAAGTAACGATTCACTACAGCATGCAACAACCTTCTGAGAATAATCACACGCTTCTGATGATATGGAAGGTGAACCGGCGTAATCCCAATTTGCTGGCAAATCTCGAAGTTCAAGAATTCGCTTCTCAAGTCGTTGTCTTAACGAAAGACTTGGCTTCTTTTTCAAGTGTTGCTTCAATAATCGCAAAGCTTCTGCCATAGCATCAGTCACACTGATGTTATTCTGCTCTGCTATCGTTGCATAGCCTTGATATAATGTATTATCGAGTACCAATGTTGCCATAATCGTAATATTCTAATTATTGGCTGCAAATATAAGGGTTTTCTGTGAAACTACCGAATTTTTGGGGTGTTTTTTCAACTCCGCCCAATTACTTGTAGAGATCTACTGTGATATCGAATGGACTATCAAAGTCTTTCAGCATTGCATGCTTCGTATCTTTCTCTGAGAGATTGGCATGTTCTGTTGGGATTTTCCAATCGATACCGAGGGTATCATCGAGGATGCTGATGCCGCCATCGGCCTCTGGATGATAGAAGTTATCACACTTGTATTGGAAGACGGCTGTTTCTGAAAGGACGGCGAAACCATGAGCAAAGCCCTTTGGAATGAAGAACTGGACATGATTGTCTTCTGTCAGTTCTACTGCCACATGCTTGCCATAGGTTGGTGAACCTTTGCGAATATCTACTGCTACATCAAGGACTCTACCCTTTACGCAGCGTACCAACTTGCTCTGGGTATAAGGAGGACGCTGGAAGTGCAGGCCTCGCATCACGCCATAGCTGCTCATAGACTCGTTGTCTTGGCAGAAGTGAACACTATGTCACAGAATTGGGGCAACCTTCTCTTCAAACTCTCGCTCGCTGAAGCTCTCGAAGAAGTAGCCACGAGAGTCGCGGAAGAGGCGTGGCTCTATAATGAGGACGCCTTCTATTTCTGTTTTGATTATATTCATCGTTTTTGTTTTAACTTTTGTTCTTATTATAAGAAGTTCTAAAATCATCCCGTCCTTCTTTAGCATTAAAGAAGGAGTCTTTCGAATCCCTCCGTCTCCCTTTAGCCAAAGGGAGCTCCACCTCTAACCAAGCCTTCCTCCTCAGAAGGAAGGATGTAACCGCCCTCCGGTGCTCGGAACCGCTACGCTCTAAGGTTGGCGGACCATCAAAGGTCTTCGCCATATTGTGCGGGATGGGACCGCCTTAATCTTTATTAAGTACAAAGCTTATCCCGAACTTTATTTTGTGCTTAACAGAGCACTTTTCCTTGTAACAAATTCCCTATTAACTCGTATATCCATATGGACACTTTTGACAAACATCATCTTCATCTTGGTAACTTTTCCCCAAAAATCCTATACTCTTCATATCTAAGATAATTTGGGTTATTTAAAATCTTCATCACAAAATAAAGAAAGTTGTGATTCCTCTATTTTCTTACGACGATAACGTTTTGTTTCATGAAGGACATGAACTCCATCATCCCATGATGTTATGTTAGAGACTTCGCTTTCAAGAGATGACTTAGCTATTCTTCCGATTGCATCATATATGGTTGTCGTTTTAATAACCAAATCGCATTTTAAAGATGTACCAGTTGTAAAACCTACTTCCTTGGCATAAACTTGTTCTAGGAATTCCTTATCTACGATTTTAAAAGTAATTTCTTGATTATTAAACAAACCTTTCCACTTAGCTTTACTTCCTTTCATTAAAACTGGTGATATAACTAAGACTGATGTCCCTCTATATTCACTTTGAGTTTTATTGGTATAACCTTTTACTATTTGGCGAGAAAAATCTTTCTTTTCAATGGTCGCACTTCTGCAATTTCTATTATCATCATCAACACCACCATATGAAGAACAAGTAACTTTTGTCACATGTTTCTCCTTATCCAATTCCTCGAAATACCGATTTTTTCTGGTTAGAATTTCAGGATCACCTTGGATGACAAACTTGATTTCAGCATCAGAATAATTACCTTCTTTTATCTTCTTGATTATTTCAGCCCGATTCAATTGCTTTTGGCTTTCATCCAAAGAAGGAGCTATACCGATAAAGTGGCTTATCAATGCGCCAAACAAAACCAAGAACATCTCTTTAGCAGTAGAGCTTTTAAACTTAATCTTCAGTTTATCAATTACACCACCTTCACCTAATGCAGACACATCTATTTGAATGTCTTCATCAAATACATCTCCCAAGTGGTTTAGAACCTGTATTAAATTTGCCTCACACTCATTATGAACAGTTGCATCCATTTGGTGCAAATCTTTATTGTCCATGAAGTAGTGCAAATCAATACTCAATGTCAATTCAGAATCATCCATAACTACATTCTTTTTAATTTATCGGAACATAACCTTTCCATCATTCCTTTATGATAACAAATAAGAATATGGATTAGAACGTTTGGCTTTAGGTGTAAGCGGTCACTTTAGGTACGTTAAGCCATAAAATGAATGCTATTTATTATCTTTTAAGAAAAAGTCATTTGTATTTATGCCCAAGAAGTAACTGTTGCCAGCTGCCATCTGTGAGCGAGCAAGTCCACCATTCAGTCTCACACGGAGCTCACGGATTTCAAACTACTTCCATCCTCTCTTTGCCTTGACATGAACAAAGACTTCAAGAGGTTGAGCATTTATAATAAAGAAATGATACCAAGTAATAAGCTTAGCACTCCCAAAATAGCACCAAGCCATCCCAAGCGAACACTTAACTTCGAGATTTTATCTCCTGCAACAAGCATGTCATTAGCCATCTTGATATGAACTAATGTAGCATTAGCCCGTCTGCCCTGAAAGACATTTTCCACTCGCTCCTTTATCACCTTTATATTATTTATAGCATTGTCTGTATTAAATGCACATGCCTGTAGCGTATGGTTATCACCAAGAGCTTTGTGATAAGAAACATTGTTATGAGAATACAATAATGCACGATAATAGACAACCTCCCCTAAGATATCTATACATCTTGCATCAAAACTTTCAAACTTTTCCTTGTACAAGACATCACGATAATCTGGTGAATCCAAGATACTCATAAGATAGGATGCGTCAAATTCCAATTGTTCAGTAAAGTCTCGGAATCGTTTTTCATATTGACGCAAATAAAATATTAAAGGTTTGTTGTCTGGAGAAGAAATCTGAGAGTCGCTTTCCTCCGTACATACATAAGCATCAAGAATGGAGTCACAGTCATCCGTATGATTCTTATGTTCATGATAAAATCCCTTGACACAATGATATATGGGGTTTGTCAAAGCCTTAATTAGCAATTCAGTATCAGCAACAGACACGTCAAATGAATAGAGGATAAAGCCATTATCGTTAGACTCCTTATGCATCAAAGAAAATTCCACATCAATTCCATGCAAGGAGAGAATTACGATGATGTTTTCTTGTGAATCTAACTTCAATGACAAATGGCACTGGCATCCTACTTCATCCGAAATATCTTCTTTTTCTAAAAAGGAATTCTCTGACAAGGGAACTGGTGCCACATGATATATGGATGGAATCCAAAAAACGCAATAACCTTTCATCATTTATACCCCTAAAGCATAAAAACGTTGCCCATCTAGTCGTTCCAAACGAGTTGGCTCACGATAGAATTTTTCCTGTTCCTTACCAAGCTTGGTTATTTGCCAGGTAGAGTTTACTTGTTCCAGCTTATCTTTTGTAATGCCTTTCTTGATAAAACCCATACGACAGAATTGATTGAAGAATTTTTCTCCAATCTCGCCTATCAATTCTCTTTTGCCACCATGTTGTTTCTTTGCAATAAACAATATGGCTTCTTTTCTATCGTTAATCATAATTCCTATCTCCTATTATTTTATATCTTTTCGGCTGCAAATATACGACTTTCTTCCGTAATTACCAAGGAATTAAGAGAAAAACTTCACTAAATAACTTTTTTCCTGCGGGAGGGTCCTTACCCTATACCCAAGCCCTAAATCCCTACCATAGGGATTAGGGATGTAATATGCTCTAACCTTCCCCTATCTCTAACTTTTTCTCTCATAAATCAAGAATTTATCTTGGTTGGCTGTTTCTTGAGCAAAAGGGAGGAGACGATTAGCCTCTACTATATCCACCTTGCGATGAAGCAAGTCTTCCAATTTCAACATAATACCAGCTATTTTCATCAGTGAAATTCGATTATGCTGACGATCATACTCTACAAGAATGTCTATGTCGCTATCAGTTGTTTCTTCTCCCCGTGAGCATGAACCAAAGAGCCAAGCCTTTGTTATTGGCTGACCAACAAAGAAATCTTGTATCTTTGGAATCATATTTTGTACATTCTTACTAATCATAACAGCGTAATTTTATTGGTTTAAATGAAGTTTATACCTCATTTCTCTGTTCACTGTGCAAATATAAGGGTTTTCTGTGAAACTACCAAATTTTTAGAGGTGTTTTTGATTCGGGAACTTATCTCACGGAGTTTAGGAGTTTTTTTCGAAAATCACCCCGTCCTTATTTTTTAATAAAGCGAGCTGTACTCGGCAATTTGAAAGCAAGCTTTCATTGCACTCATTTGCATCGCTTTTTCCCCTTAAAGAGGGCTCCACCTCTTGCTACTGGGCTTGCGGTGGGGATTAGGGGGTAACGACTTCTAGCAAATCTCGACTTATTGTAAGCGTGGCACCACTGATGTACTTGATTTCGCTGCCGATGATGGCTTTCTTGCCATTATAGCTCTGTACGTAGGCTTCCACACCTTTCATGCTGCCTGCCACTACCCGTACTTTGATACCTTTCTTCAAAGGTACAGGGGCGGCAGTGACAGGCTCATCGTCATTCTCTACAAAATTCCGATAGTTAGCAATAACCTGGTCGGGAATTTGGTATATTTTCCTTTGACCTGGCATCGTCAGCATCCTATACACATCCGAACGGAAGCGAATCTTATCAAGTTGTGACGGAGAAACGTTACAAAAGATGAAAGTGGAAAGAAACAGTTTTTCTTTCACTTTACGCTTGAGGCTACGCTTATCAATATAAACCTCTTTTACCTTGGGAATCCAGTAATCAAACCAAACATGATCGTAATTAAGATGAATCCGTATAGAATCAGCTATTCTCGTTTCACAATTCACTCTCACTACAGCCACATACCATCCTGCATCAGCAGGTTTTTCAAGCCCTTCATTAGGCTTTTCCAGAACCTTTTTCTTAGCGTTTTCTTCACTTTTTGCCACGGCTTCGCCGTCGTCCCCTGCAATAGTGGACGTAACCTGTGGTTGTATATTTGTCTCTTTCATCATGCGAATCAAATTCGTTTATTGATGTCGTTCATCTGAATCTCTACATAAGAGACACAGAAACTCTTGGCAAAATTACGAAAAAGGTTGGAAACTAGCAAATTATGCGTGTTAAAAAATTAATATCATTCTACGAAATTCAACATTTTTTCAGAGTTCATTTCGTACTCAATCACCTAAGTTATTGATAGAAAGAAAGTTTTCGGAGTTTTTGTGTCTTTTATGTAAAGATTCAGAAAAATTGGTTCATTTTGGTTCATTTAACAAAATTCATTTTTTGTACATTTATGTGTATTACAGGACTAGGGCGTGTGGAGCTTACTTGCGAAAGATCAGTAGATTATAAAAAAAAGATGAAGCAAAATCTACGTTGCTTCATCTCTTTTTATAATCTATTATTCTGTATCTTACTGCATATCGTAAACCACCTGCATGAGTTTCTTGCCCAGCTCATCAGCCTGCTCCATGGTAGAAGCCTCGCTATATACACGGATGATAGGCTCGGTGTTACTCTTGCGGAGGTGAACCCACTTGTCAGGGAAATCAAGCTTGACGCCATCGATATCTGTTACGGTGACATCCTTCTCCTTACCATACATCTCCTTTACCTTGACGAGGATCGCATCTACATCGGTAGATGGAGTGAGGTCGATGCGGTTCTTGGCGATGAAATAGTTAGGGAAGCTGGCACGGAGTTCGCTCACCTTGCAGCCTTTGTGAGCCAGACTGCTCAGGAAGAGGGCGATACCAACAAGGGCATCACGACCATAATGGCTCTCTGGATAGATGACTCCACCATTGCCTTCACCACCGATGACAGCATGAACATCCTTCATCTTGGTAGTAACATTCACCTCGCCTACAGCAGCTGCGGTATACTTGCCACCATGCTTCTCGGTAACATCACGGAGGGCACGGGTAGATGAAAGGTTGCTGACAGTATTGCCAGGAGTCTTGCCCAACACATAATCTGCTACGCTGACCAGGGTATACTCCTCGCCAAACATCTTGCCATCTTCGCAGATGAAAGCCAGACGGTCAACATCCGGGTCAACAACGATACCCATATCGTAGCCACCCTTCTTCAACTCATCCATAATACCACCGAGGTTCTTCTCCAATGGCTCCGGATTATGAGCGAAGTCGCCTGTAGGTTCACCATTGAGGAAAGTATATGCTACCCCGAGCGCATCGAGCAACTCAGGAAGAATAACGCCACCAACAGAGTTGATGGAATCTACACAAACCTTGAAATGAGCATTTCTGATAGCCTCTACATCAACGAGCTTCAAAGCAAGTACTGAGTCGATATGGCGCTTGTTGAATGTATTGTCTTCTGTATATTTACCGAGATGATCCACATCCGCATATTCGAAGTCTTCCTTCTCAGCGATGCCCAGCACCTCGTTACCATTAGCTGCAGTAAGGAACTCACCCTTCTCGTTGAGGAGTTTGAGGGCATTCCACTGGCGTGGGTTGTGAGAAGCAGTGATAATGATACCGCCGGCTGCACCACTCATGGTAACAGCAAGTTCGGTGGTAGGAGTAGTAGCCAGACCGATGTTCAACACATCGTAGCCCATACCCATGAGGGTTCCACAAACCACATTCTTTACCATCTCGCCAGAGATGCGTGCATCACGGCCTACCACGATGGTATTACTCTCTGAAGCACCGCTACGGCGAATGAAGGTAGCGTATGCTGAAGTGAACTTTACGATATCGAGCGGATTCAATGTATCGCCCGCTGGACCGCCGATAGTACCGCGGATACCAGAAATTGACTTAATCAGTGTCATAAATATATCTTTTTTCTGTTTATGTTTATCTTCCTCTCTGCAAGGTCATGTCGTAAACACATGCCTGTACACTGCCCGATGCCGATGTGGTACCATAAGAGTGAGGAACGAGCAGGCGGACATGAGCGATGCGGTCATCATCAGTCTTTGGTCTGCCTATCTTAACCCAGGAGAACGGGATGAGCCAACCGCTAGGTACGGTAGAACTTAAACCGGAATAGCTGGAATTATAGGTAATAGCCATCAGACTGGCTTTAGGATCAACGAAAGAACCAGTGAAAGTACCGGAAGTATTGGTAACGCTCATCTTATCTATATAATAGGAATAAGCAGGAACTTTGTTTGAAAGCGTGAGACACTTATTGCTCATTTCAGCAGCATACGAAAGGTTATACTCATCAAAACGGACCAGCACATCTGCCGTTTCGCCCTTCTTGATATAGTCGCCACATCCCTGATCAATCACCTGCATATAGATACCGTTACTGTTGAAAAGTACCCATTCGTTGTTGTTCTTTGCTGTATCTGTCAACCTTTGATTATTATTCCAACGTCTGGTGAACTCATCCTCAGAGATGACCTTAATATTTTCCTTACGCAAGAAGGAGCTGATAGAATCGAGCTCTCTGTCGCGCATGTCCTTATAAGTCTCACTATCATTGCATGCGGCAAATGAGAAAACAGCCGCGAAAGCAATCATTGCAAACAAAAATTTCTTCATTCTTCTTTTTAAAATCTGATTTATTGGGCAAAGGTACAAAAAAGATAAGACAACACCGAGAGGAATAGGTTGATTTTATTATTATTTATCACTTATTATCATCCTATTGCCTCAAAACGGGGTTGTTTTCTGCCTTTTTCGTCATTTCTAAGGAAAAAAGCGGTTACTTCAGCATATCGGCGTATGCCAGGATAGCCTTCAGTGCAATCTGCTCTGCTTCCTGTATGCTGCAAAGCAATTTGCCGCCGGAAGCATTGCGATGACCGCCACCATTGAAGAACTCGGCTGCCATCTTATTGCATGGGAAATCGTCTACCGAACGGAGACTTACCAATATGCGATTGTCGATATCCGTATCTTCACGAAGAGAAATGGAGAGTTTGTGACCCTTGATGGTAAGAGGCACGTTCACCAATCCTTCCAGGTCGCCCTTGATAAAATCATACTTCTTCAACTCTTTACGGGTCACGGTATAGAAACTGGCATGTAGTCCCTCTACTACCTGCAGCTTTTCATTCATCAGATAGCCACGGAAGCGGACTGCCGGAATGCGGGCATTATTGAAGACATTGCGGTAAATCTTATCCTTGTCGATGTTCTTGGTAAGCAGCAGACAGATGATGTAATAGATATAAGGCTGGGTAGAATTGTAAGTGAAACCACCCGTATCGGTCATCATACCGCAATAAATGCAGGTAGCCCAGGTCTGATCCATCTGAGGGAAACCTCCCAACTGCCAGACTACACGGAATACCAGGTCGCTGGCACTGCTGGCATGTGGCTGCGAAACCAGCAGCTTAGCCTCAAGATTAGGAGCCAGATGGTGGTCGATGATGACACGCTGAGTCTTGCAACCCAACAATACATGATCCATCTCATCAAGACGTCCCTCACTGCTAAAGTCAACACAGCATATCAGGTCGGCTTCATCGAAAGCCTGCTGCACCAGCTCAGGCTGTCTGTCATATCGGAGAATACCGGCAGCTCCAGGCAACCAGGAAATAGAATCCGGTACCATATCCGGCACACAAATGTCAACTTTCTTGCCCAAAGAGCGAAGATAACCAGCCCATCCCAATGAAGAGCCGATGGCATCACCGTCTGGCGACTTATGTGCACAGACGACAATACGATGAGAAGCCGCTATCGTCTCTCGGAGAATAGCGGCTTCCTGATCTGTCAATATATTAATGTTTATATCCATCTCATTAAATTAGAAGAGTTTGTTTGGATAAACACCCTCGTCGATAAGATGCTGGATCTTGTCAACAACACTCTGGCGGTCGGCTGCATAAGTTACACCAAACCACTTGCTGGTAGTATCGAGCACCTTAACAGTAGCTGTACCCTCATTGATGAGCTTGTTGACCATCAATGGGATGAAGAATTCAGCCTTCTTGTTTTCCATATTCTTAGGATCGCTCAAGAACTCCTTGAAGTACTCCTCGCTGTGCTGGAAGTAATCAGGTGTGAAGCCCCAAACGTTCATGGAAACAGGAGTATTGTCGCCAACAGCAACCCACTCGCCCTGCTCATCCTTGTAAGATACCTTACCATCGATACGCATAATCTCGGTACGCTCTACACAGGTAGTGAGGTTCTCATCAGCATCCTTAGAGCAGATACCACGAGCTACGGTACCATTCTCACTCAAGGTGTTACCTACACGGAAACCTACCATGGCATAACGGTTCTTGCTGCCCTCTGGAAGTTCAGAGAGGAACTTACCGATTACCATGAAGCAATCGCGGTTGTAGAAGTCATCGCAGTTGATTACGCAGAAAGGCTCCTTGATGATATCCTTTGCCATCAGAACAGCATGGTTTGTACCCCATGGTTTCTCACGACCTTCTGGTACAGAGAATCCCTCTGGGAGATCATCCAATGCCTGGAAGCAAAGTTCTGCAGGAATATGACCCTCATACTTTGAAAGAATCTTCTCACGGAACTGATCTTCGAAGTCCTTGCGGATAACGAATACGATCTTTCCAAAACCAGCCTGAATAGCATCATAGATGCTGTAGTCCATGATAGTCTCACCATTAGGACCCAGACCATCAAGCTGTTTCAAACCACCATAACGGCTACCCATACCGGCAGCCAGAAGCAATAACGTAGGTTTCATTTTGTCTATAATTTTATTTATT
>ERZ791574.627-NODE-627-length-24389-cov-5.598175_pt1 | contig 24389 bp, 18 predicted proteins | sample MGYA00433098_ERZ791574 | MGnify/ENA primary metagenome ERZ791574 (study PRJEB30046, sample SAMN00791933) | human gut metagenome | study: EMG produced TPA metagenomics assembly of the A metagenome-wide association study of gut microbiota in type 2... | reverse complement strand
GAGAGTCCCACAGTGTCAATGTATAATTTTGATATATTTCGCTTTCTTTTTTGCACACTTTTCACAATTCCAAGCATATTCTTTTTTATTTGCGCAATCGGTTGTTTCGTGTAATTTTTAATATTTTTCGTATTTTTTAGTATATTTTTCATGCATATAGAACCCACATTTTGCGCAAATTCATTTATTTTTCATCATCCAAACACAAAAACAGCCATTTGGATATTTCCAAATGGCTGTTTTTGTGTTTGGATTTTAGAGTTTATGATCCTACGAACAGATTCCGCATGTCCGTATCCTGTCCCTTTGAAATTAGTGATGGAATAAACGGATTCCTGTAAATGACATCACCATACCATATTTATTGCATGTTGCGATTACATTATCATCCCGAACAGATCCTCCCGGCTGCGCGATGTATTTTACACCACTCTTATGCGCTCTCTCAATGTTATCAAAGAATGGGAAGAATGCATCAGATCCAAGTGCTACATCTGTATTCCTGTCAAGCCAAGCTCTCTTCTCCTCTGCTGTAAATACGTCCGGCTTTACCTTGAAGAACTTCTGCCACTCGCCCTCTGCAAGCACATCCATATAATCCTCACCGATATAAAGGTCAATAGTATTGTCGCGGTCTGCACGTCTGATACCATCCACGAACTGAAGTCCAAGCACCTGTGGAGACTGACGAAGCCACCAGTTGTCTGCCTTTGAGCCTGCAAGTCTGGTACAGTGGATACGAGACTGCTGGCCTGCTCCGATACCGATTGCCTGACCGCCCTTTACATAGCATACAGAGTTGGACTGTGTATACTTTAAAGTAATCATTGAGATTGCCAGATCGATCTTAGCCTGCTCTGTGAGCTCCTTATTTTCAGTCACAATATTTGAGAAGAAATCATCATCAATATGAAGCTCGTTTCTGCCCTGCTCAAATGTGATGCCAAATACATCCTTTCTCTCGATAGGTGCCGGCTCATATGACGGGTCAATCTCGATAACACAGTAATTGCCATTTTTCTTAGCCTTTAAAATCTCAAGAGCCTCATCTGTGTAGCCCGGAGCGATAACACCGTCTGATACCTCTCTCTTGATTACAAGTGCAGTGCTCTTGTCACATACATCTGAAAGTGAAATAAAATCACCAAATGATGACATTCTGTCAGCTCCTCTTGCTCTGATGTATGCATTTGCAAGTGGTGTAAACTCAATATCCATATCATCAACCCAGTAAATCTTTTTCTCCACATCTGAAAGTGGCTGTCCTACTGCTGCACCTGCAGGTGAAACATGCTTGAAGGATGTTGCGGCCGGAAGACCTGTTGCCTTCTTAAGCTCTCTTACAAGCTGCCATCCGTTAAAGGCATCAAGGAAGTTGATATATCCGGCTCTGCCGTTAAGCACTTTTATAGGAAGTTCTCCCTCCTTCATAAATATTCTGGCTGGTTTCTGATTTGGATTACATCCGTATTTTAATTCGTATTCCTGCATTTTTGTTCTCCTGTTTTATCTGCTTATCTTGTATATTTGACCGTTTATATAATGTTTTATTTGTTTTTGTTTACGATTCTGCTCTCATACTCGCCTGTTGCGATATCAATATATCTTACAAAAAGTGATACCTTATTGTCCTCGTTAAGGTTCTCCCATACCATATTGGTAAACTCATCAATATCTCCGTCGATGTCTACCCATGTAGGCTCACCCTCAAAGCTTGGCAGCGGATTGCCATCCCCCATATATGTATGGATAAAATGTCCCTCTCCTGCAACCGGTGCTGAGTATGCAAATGTATATCTGTTGCATGCATCAGGATTGCCGTTGTTGCTCTTTAAGATTGACATAGCATAGTTGAACTCGCCATTGTCAATATGCATGATTCCTGAAATTCTTGGTGTATAGTTAGGAGCGTCAGGCTCAAACTCTCTTGTCCTTAAGGCCTGCTCAAATGTCTGCTGCTTGTCCATCAGCTCATAGATAGTATCTGTCTGGTCACCGTTTGTGACAATTGTCTTGTTGCCAAGCACTCTTACAGGTGCGTAAATGATAAGACTTGGATCCTCAAGCTTTGAAGGGTCAAATGCCTGTGTTCTGATGCCCTCGCCATCCTCTACAAATACTCTGTTGCGGCTGTTTTCGCTTCTGCCCATGATAAAGTATGCTGTTACAGCCTTCTTACCATCCTTTGTGCGGCCGATTACGATACCTCTGCCAGGGTATGTTGTGCTTGATAATTCCTTTGCTAATGATACTCTTTCCATGTCATCCTCCATGTTTTCTGATAATGTGGTCTGCATCCCCAAATTACTCGGGCCTGCCGGAATAAAAAAGACCGTCTGAACACACATAATAATATAAAGCTCTGCAGGAAACTTATATAAATGTGCGCCCAGACGGTCGGCAATCAACTGTTATACTCCATGTGGTTATCCACTTCCGTCAGTCATATAACTGTCTTTATTTAAGCATGTATTTTTGTCATTGTCAAGTACCACTTTAAAATAAGCATGTACTTATAAGTTATTCTTATAAGTACATGCTTGTAAACAATGCCATTATTTACTAATTTTTAAAGCTGTGAATAGGTGCCGGGATTCTTCCTCCACGGTTTACAAATGCATCACAAGAGAATCTGTTTACCGGCATAACCGGTGCAGATCCAAGGAGTCCTCCGATTTCTACCACATCACCTACATCCTTTCCGATTGCCGGAAGCAGTCTGCAGGCTGTTGTCTTCTGGTTTATCATACCGATAGCCATCTCATCTGCGATAATTCCTGAAATTGTGGTGGCCTTTGTATCGCCCGGGATTGCAATCATGTCAAGTCCCACTGAGCACACACAGGTCATAGCCTCAAGCTTTTCGAGAGTGAGTGCACCATCGTTTACGGCATCTATCATTCCCTGATCCTCTGATACAGGAATAAAGGCACCTGAGAGTCCGCCGACATATGAGGATGCCATGATACCGCCCTTTTTCACCTGATCGTTTAAGAGTGCAAGTGCTGCTGTTGTTCCCGGAGCTCCGGCTCTCTCTAAGCCTATCTCGCAGAGAATATCTGCTACAGAGTCTCCGATAGCCGGTGTAGGTGCAAGTGAGAGGTCTATGATTCCAAATGGCACTCCAAGCTTCTTTGAAGCCTCCTTTGCCACAAGCTGTCCTACTCGTGTAACCTTGAAGGCTGTCTTCTTGATTGTCTCACAGAGCACCTCAAAGTTCTCGCCTCTTACCTTTTCGAGAGCAGTCTTTACAACTCCTGGTCCGCTGACACCTACATTGATGATGGCATCTGCCTCTGTCACACCATGGAATGCTCCTGCCATAAACGGATTGTCATCAGGAGCGTTGCAGAATACTACAAACTTGGCACAGCCTGATACAGGAAGGTGCTTTGTCACCTCTGCTGTCTCCTTTATCATCTCGCCAATCAGCTTTACTGCATCCATGTTGATTCCGGTTTTTGTAGAGCCAACATTTACAGAGCTGCATACGAGATCTGTCTCAAGCATTGCCTGAGGAATTGATTTGATTAAAAGCTCATCCGCCTTTGTCATTCCCTTTGACACAAGTGCTGAGTATCCACCGATGAAGTTGACTCCCACCTCTTTTGCCGCCTTGTCGAGTGTCTTTGCTATGGTAACAAAATCCTCTGAGCTCTTGCAGGCCGCACCGCCGACAAGGGCGATAGGTGTAACTGAAATACGTTTGTTTACGATAGGGATACAGTAGTTGTTCTCTATCTCTTTTCCTGTTGATACAAGATCCTTTGCAAGTGTTGTAATCTTGTTGTAGATATTTTCATTTACCTTTGCAAGGTCTGAGTCTATACAGTCGAGCAGGCTGATACCGAGTGTGATTGTACGCACGTCAAGATTTTCCTTCTCCACCATGTCATTGGTCTCAATTACTTCACCAATATTAATCATTTTAATGTTCTCCTTTAACTGTGTATGACATTTTTATGCTAAACTAGATTCGATGCATCATCTCAAAGATTTCTTCCTTCTGACACTTTATTGTTACACCAATTTCTTCTCCAAGTGCATCAAGCTGGTCAGAAATCTCTGCAAATGAAGCTGTAGCATTTGCCATATCAACAATCATCATCATGTTGAAATAACCTGAAACGATAGTCTGTGAGATATCAAGCACGTTTACACTGCCCTCTGACAGATATGTACATACCTTTGCGATGATTCCTACTGTGTCTTTTCCGACAACTGTGATGATTACTTTGTTCTTTGTGTTATCCATAACAACTTATTCTCCTGTTCTCTTATTCTACGGCTATGCGGTCTGATGCCCCATCCCTCTTAGCCACATACATAGGGAAATCACTTGCCTTATATGGATTGTCTCCCATTGTGACCTCAAGCCTGACAGCTTCATACGCCAGCTTTTCGTAGTTGTTTTCTTTACTAAGGTGTCCCAGTATTACTGAGCCAAATTTATCATGAAGAAGCTCGCATAACAACTGCCCGCTTCTCTCATTCGACAAGTGTCCGCTGTCACCCATGATTCTGCGCTTGAGCGGATACGGATATGCCCCTGTCTGGAGCATATTTATATCATGATTGGCTTCAAGCAGCAGCCCATCCAGGTTCTGAAGCTTTGAAACCAGTGCATCATCATACGTGCCAAGGTCTGTCACGACCGCCATCGCATGATTTTCGTTTTTAAATCTGTAAGCGACAGGATCAGCCGCATCGTGTGATATGTGAAGCGGCTCAAACTCTATATCGCCTATTGTAAAATCGACGCCTGCCTCAACAGGATGAAACAGCTCATCATCTATATTTCCAACGGATTTGGTACATTTTATGGCCCCGATTGTGGCCTTTGTTGCATAAATCGGAATATGATAGCGCCTTGCCATGACCCCAAGCCCTGCGATATGGTCTATATGCTCATGTGTCACGAGAATCCCCTGCATATCTGTGGCAGTCATATCAAATTCATTCAGTCCGTTTTCTATTTTCTTACCGCTGATGCCCGCGTCTATGAGCACATGACAATCATCCGTACCCACGCATATACAGTTTCCACTGCTGCCGCTGGCAATGCTGCATAATTCTAACATGTTAATTCTCTTTCCAGTATAATTCTATTTTGTCTCCCTCATGAAGCTCCTCGGAAAACTGGGCATCTCTGCCATTTATTACAGTGGCTATTGCCCTGCCCTTTCCTGCCTGTAAATCAAATGAGATATGGGTAAATATATCGACAAATATATATGTATCCTTGCCGGACAACTCTACAGGCTCACCGTTTACAATTACTGTAATTGTATTTTCTGATGAGTCTTCTTCGTGTATTTCTTCCTGTATATCATTTTTTGGCAATTCATTTTCCGACAGTTCGTTTTCCGGCACAGCAGATGCCTCAGCTTCTTTAGCAAAATCATCATGCAGCTCATCGAGCACCTGATTCATCATCTGCTCTGAGGTTCTGGCTACTGTGTTGTCAGACTCTTGTGTGTCATTATAATTGTTATTGTCGATTCTTGCAACACCATATTCATCTGTTTTCCACTCAACAGAGAAATTTTCATATACGAGAGTGTCGAGATCAGCCTCTTCATTGTTTACAAATATCATCTGGTCTGTGTCAATAACGAGGTCCATAAACTGCGCAATCTGGCGCACTGTATAGTAATTTCTTGTCTCAATCACATCATTTTCCCTGATGCTGTAATCCTCCGGCTCAAGCTCTCCGTTTACCTGGACAAACCTAGGACATGAAACCCTTCTGCCGTTTATGATAAAAGTAATGACAGAATGATTGTACTCATCAAGCTGCGATATCTTATACACTGCTGCCTCTCCTGCTGTGGACGGCTCTATGATTATCTCACTGTTTGGCTCAAGTGGTGTATTGATGCTTGCAGGCTTTCCGTTCATGGTCACCACTGCGCCCTCTCCTGCTTCGCCTCTTACAAGTCTTGCCACACCATTTACCGTAAAGTTTATCGGGGTGCCACGCTTTGGAAACAGCTCATCGTTTGGAAATCCCGCCTGAAGCGCCGCATCGACTATTGTAAGCCTGTTATTGTCATAGAGCTTTATTCTCTCACCGTTGAATCTGACCATGATAAAATTATTTCTCTGGTCATAATAATTCAGGCATATACCAATTGGAGTGACAAGAAGCGGATCCTTCTTAATATCCTCCTGCTCAAAGGTCACATCGCCAAGCACTTCCTCACCTCTTAGAGCGACTCTTTCCTCCGGCAGGTCGAGGTCTTCCGCAAGCTTTTCCGTGAAGCCGTGTATCTTGCCTCCACCTCCGACTACAAAGCAGGCACTCACTGTCTTATCACCGTTTAGCTCTCTGATTTTAGCCGATACCTCTTGTGCAATATTATCAACAACAGGTGCTGCCACCTCCCACACATCCTGTGCAGGAATTGTGTGCTCGATGCTCATGATATCCTTGTATGTAACCGTATCACTTGTCGTAGACTGAAGCTTAATGCTCTCCGCCATATTAAAATCCACGAGGAAATGCTGCACAATAACTTCTGTCAGCTCATCTCCTGCATGCGGTATCATGCCATAGGCTATGATACTTCCGTCTCTTGTGATTGAGATATCACTCGTTCCGGCTCCCACATCGACAAGTGCGATATTAAGCATACGATAGTTCTCCGGAATTGCCACATTGATAGCGGCGATAGGCTCCAATGTCATATTGGCTACACTAAGCCCAGCCTGTCCCACTGCCGCATACAGTCCGTCTACCACATCCTCCGGCAGAAATGTAACTATGATATCCTCGCCTATTTTGTTTGCCTTATGACCCTCAAGGCTGATAAACACCTCATCATTCAAAAAGAATTTGACTGTAGAATATCCCACGCAGTAAAACTTATAGCTTGTATCGTTAACCTCCTTGAGTGCCTCCTGTGCTTTTTCTATGCCAAGCAGTTCAAGCGTATGGACATCCTCGCCGGTCACCACAGACTCCTGCGCATACTCATACTCCACATGCGTCGTGACAGTCTTTAATACTCGTCCTGCGGCTGCTATACACACCTCTTCAAGTGGCTGTCCTGTCTGTTTTTCAAGCTCGTCCTTTACTTCCTTAATGGTTTTTGCCACCCTGCCTATATCATGTATCTGACCGTCAAGCATTGCTCTGGTCTCATGCTCCTTCACATACTGTGCTGTAACCACAAATTCCTTGTCATCAGTCTGATAGCCGACAGTTCCTACAACATTTCTTGTACCAATATCCAAACCGAATACATTATTCATTTCCACTACTCCTTGTATTTGCTAAGCGCTTTATTTATTGAAGCTATCGTGTTTTCGATATCTCCATCATTATCGATAACCTCCCTGCAGTGCCTTCTGTACTCATCTTCTTTAAGCTGGCTTGCAAAGATGCTGTCTATCTTCTTATCTGAATAGCCTCGTGTTGACTTAAGTCTTTTCCTTCTGACTTCTTCACTTGCATAAATATACCACAGCTCGTCGCAGATTTCACCATATCCCTCCTCTATAAGGAGTGCCGCTTCAAGTACAAGCATAAAAAGACCGTCTTTTTTTGCCTCTTTAACCGCATTAAGCACATATTCCTTTACTGCAGGATGCACTACTTCGTTTAAGAGCTCCCTTTTTTCGTCATCCGAAAAAATCACTTTGGCAAGTGCCGGTCTGTCAAAATGCCCGTCCTCAAGCCATATCGGTTCGCCCGCAAACAATTCCTTTAATCTGTTGTAGCAGTCGCTTCCCGGCTCCATCAGCTCATGTGCTATCTCATCGGAGAGCATAACCCTTACGCCCTTAAGCTCCTTAAGATAGCTAAGCACTGCCGATTTTCCGGCACCTACACCACCTGTTATTCCTATAAAAATCATACTATTTCCTTTTCTGTCATCAATGCGCATCATACCAGTCATAACCACACTCGGTGCCCACCTCCATGGATACCTTCATGTCCACCGCACCACGCATCTCTTTCTCCAGAAGCTTAATCACTTTATCCTTCTCAGCTTCCTTTGTCTCAATTAAAAGCTCATCATGCACCTGAAGGATAAGTCTTGACTTTAAGCCCTCGTCAAGAAGCCTGTCATGCACACGTATCATAGCAATCTTTATGATATCGGCTGCTGTACCCTGAATAGGTGAGTTCATCGCAACTCTCTCTCCAAACTGTCTTTGCATGAAATTGCTCGAATTCAGCTCGGGAATCGGTCTGATACGCCCAAACATGGTCTTTGTATAGCCATTTTTCTTAGCATCCAAAACCGTCTGATCCAAAAACTCCTTAATCTTTGGATATTTGACAAAATAGCTGTCTATATAGCCCTGTGCCTCTTTCCTTGAAATCCCCAGGTCGTTAGACAGACCAAACGCGCTAATACCATATACGATACCAAAATTTACTGCCTTGGCATTTCGTCTTTGAAGGTCTGTGACCTCATCAAACGGTGTGTCAAACACAAGGGATGCCGTACTTCTGTGGATATCCTGACCATTCTTAAAGGCCTCTATCATCCTTTCATCCCCTGAAAGCGCTGCCAGCACCCGAAGCTCGATCTGCGAGTAGTCTGAGTCAACAAACAGATCTCCATCCTCAGGCAAAAATACCTTCCTGATAAGCTTGCCCAGCTCAATCCTTATCGGGATATTCTGCAGATTAGGCTCTGTGCTTGAAAGACGGCCTGTCGCAGTGATTGTCTGATTTAAGGTAGTATGGATTTTGCCATCGGATGCAATATATCCCGAAAGTCCGTCAGCATATGTGCTCTTTAGCTTTGTGAGCTGTCTGTATTCCAATATATCCGCGACAATCGGATACTCCGGTGCCAGCTTTTCAAGCACATCTGCCGCAGTAGAATAACCGGTCTTTGTCTTCTTTTCATTTGGCAGACCAAGCTTCTCAAATAGAATGACTCCAAGCTGCTTTGGCGAATTTATATTAAACTCTTCACCTGCTGCCTCATATATTTTCTTTTCAAGCTCAGTTATCGAAACCGCAAGCTTGTCTCCATACTCCTTAAGCTTTATTCCATCAGCCCTTATACCCTCATTTTCCATATCATACAGTACGAAAACGAGCGGAAGCTCGATATCTTTATAAAGCGTGAGCATATCCATTTCCTTTAGCTTCTGCAAAAGAACCGGCTTTGATTTCCAGGCAGTATACACCTCGTAGCAGGCACAGTCCACTGCCTTTTTCTCATCCTCCTTCATCATCTGAGTAAAATCAAGCTTCCCCAGATAATCCTTTTTAGATGAGAGCATAAGCCCCAGATAGTCCTTTGCAACCGCATCATATGGATACTCCCCGACAAGCGGATTGATAAGGTATGCAGCCACCATCATGTCAAAATATCTGCCTCTGTCCTCTGCCTTTATCTCTTTGCTCTTAAATCTGTGCAGATTGGTCTTTAAATCCGGTGATATCCATGACTTTACTTCCATGGTATTAAGTTTTTCATCCAGGAAGCTGCTTGAAATCTCATCACCTGTACAGATAAAATAAATGTCCTCCTCTGAAAAACAAATCGAAACAGCAAGATAATCGTTAGAAACCGGCTCCGAAAACAGACTTAGCTGTCCATCACTTTCGCTGTTTTCCAAAGACTCTCCCGGTACTACCGCAAAAGCGACCTCCTTGTCCTTTGCCTTCTCAAACACTCTCTCTGCAGTCTTTAAGTCCCTTACTACCACAAAATGCTCCTCGGCATTGTTTTTAGGAGCCTCCACATTAAACCGTGACAGCATGTTTTTGAATTCGTATCGTTTGCACAGTAAAAAGGCTTCCTCAGTGTAGAGTGACTCTACTCCGCCACTAAGCTTTGCATCAGAAAATTCATAGTCAACCGGCGCATCAAGTATGATTGTCGCAAGCTCCTTGCTCATAAGTGCCTGCTCCCAATACTCCACTATATTCTTTGAAGCCCTTGGCGGCTTTACATTCTCAGCGTCCTCATGTACTGCCTCTATACAGTGATATTTTGCTATAAGTGCACCTGCTGTCTTTTCGCCGATACCGGGTACCCCGGGAATATTATCAGACGTATCTCCCTGCAGAGCCTTTACATCGATAAACTCCTTTGGAGTGACGCCGTACTTTTCGATAACATCTGCTGTATTGTAGTTTTCTATCTCGGTTCCTGTTTTCTTTGTCTTTGGAATCCTTACCATGACATGGTCAGTCGCAAGCTGCAAGAGGTCTCTGTCTCCGGAAATGATGGCGACATCCATACCGGCCTTTTCTGCCCTGACAGATAAGGTTCCAAGTATATCGTCGGCCTCATAGCCTTCCTTTTCCACGATTTTAATGCCCATAGCGGTAAGCATTTCCTTTATCATAGGCACCTGCTGCCTGAGCTCCTCGTCCATAGGCTTTCTCGTGCCCTTGTACGCATCAAACATCCTGTGCCTGAATGTCGGTGCATGCACATCAAATGCCACCGTCAGATAGTCAGGCTTTTCCTCATCAAGAATCTTGAACATGATATTCAAGAATCCATAGACTGCATTTGTGTGAAGCCCCTCTGAATTGGTCAGATCAGGAAGTCCGTGATATGCCCTGTTTAAAATACTGTGTCCGTCTATAAGTACAAGCTTTTCACTCATTTTATACTTTCCTTATTACTTAATATTGTTGTAATCGCTGCCGGTCACACTGCAGTGCAGGCAGTAACGTTAAATAGCTCTTGTATATTTCTTAAGCCACTGAGCCTCCTCATCATTCAAAAATGGGGAAACAAGCTCATAAACTCTCGCATGATAAGCATTCAGGTATCCTTTTTCCCTGTCTGTCATCTGATTTGGATCAATCGCATCGAGATCTATCGGTACATAGGTCAGATTCTCAAAATACATAAACTGGCCATACTCATTTTTCTCACCCTTTCGGCAGATAAGCTCATTCTCTGTACGAATACCGAATTTGCCCTCTAAATAGATGCCCGGCTCATCTGTAGTGACCATGCCCTCTTCTATCACACGCTCTGCAGTCCTGCCCGGATACTGCTTCCAGTGAAAGCTGTTTGGTCCCTCATGAACATTGAGCACATAGCCCACACCGTGTCCGGTACCGTGATTGTAGTCCATGCCAATCTCCCAGAAAGGCTCTCTTGCCAGAATATCAAAGTTTAGTCCCGAGCAGCCCTCCTTAAACCTTGCATTTGCCAGGTTCATATTTGAGCGGCAAACTCTCGTAAACATATCCTTCATCTCGTCAGTCACCGGTCCTAACGCAAAGGTTCTCGTGATATCTGTGGTTCCCTCCAGATAATGTCCGCCTGAATCAACCAGTAAAAAACTTTCCGGCTTAAGCGGCCTGTCAGACTCCTCTGTTGCAGAATAATGCACAATAGCACCATGATCAGCATATCCGCATATTGTGGCAAAGCTCAAATCAAGAAAGCCCTCCTGCTTTGCTCTAAGCGATGCAAGATAATCTGAAGCCGAAATCTCTGTCATTGGTATCTTACCTATATTTGTCTTAAGCCAGTACATGAACTTGCACATCGCAACTGCATCCTTTAAATGCGCCTTGCGCAGATTTTCAAGCTGTACTTCATTCTTTACGGCCTTCATGACAACTGTAGGATCCTCCGCATCAATCACCTTAACACCATCCGGCAGGCTGTCGCAGATGCGGTAATTTACAATCGATGTATTTAAAAGCACTGTCTCTTTTTCATCAATATGCTTAACATATTCATAAAAATCATCGTAAGGTCTTGTCTGTATACCATTCTTATCGAGGTATGCCTTAAGAGTCTCTGTCACAACCTCTTCCTGCAAAAACCATATGCAGCTGTCCTGTGACAATGCCAGGTATGAAAGCACTACAGGCACATAGCTTATGTCGCCTCCCCTGACATTTAAAAGCCAGGCTATATCGTAAAGTGATGACATCAGATGAAGTGTTGCACCCTTTTTTGCCATCTGCTCTCTGACTCTTTTAAGCTTTGAGCTTATATCCTCACCGGTATATTTATTGTCAAAAATCATGACAGCTTCCTTTGACATAGGTGGTCTGTCAGTCCATATAAGGTCAATCAGATCCTCATTTACATACATGCTGCCGTGCTTTTCTTTTGCGATTTCAGAAAGCCTTTTGCCCCATGCGGCATTTATCACTCTGCCGTCAAAGCCTATTACACCGCCATCCGAAAGAGTATCCTTTATATACTCATCAACTGTCGGTACGCCCTCCTCGCCAATCTTAAAGAGCTTTACAGTGGTATCCTTAAGCTGCGCAGCTGCCTGCACAAAATACCTGCCGTCTGTCCATAGTCCGGCCTCATCCATAGTGATGACTGCGGTACCTGCTGAGCCCGTGAAGCCTGTAATATATTTGCGTGCCTTAAAATGCTCTCCTACATACTCTGACTCATGAAAATCAGCAGTAGGTACCACATACAGCGAGATGCCCCTCTTTGCCATCTCACTTCTCAATGCTTTTAATCTATCCTGTATCATTTTATTATGCCTCTTTAAATTCAAAAAATTTTGTATCTAATTCCGGATACATTCTCTTTAATGAGATTGGTTTGCCGGATTTGTTCAAAAAGCAATGGCTGCTTTTTGCAGTAGTTCGAAGCTCGCCGGTCTCTTTGTCCTTCATGACATACTCAAGCTCCATCTTGATTCCGTTATACTTAAGCAGCTTTGTGTAGATAACAACCGTATCATCAAAATGTACCATACTGTGATACTCTACCGATATCGACAGCACCGGACTTATGATTTCCATATCCTCCATCTGCCTGTAGTTGAGTCCTATCTGATCCATCAAATCAAGTCTTGCTTCTTCCATCCACTTGACATAGTTTGAATGGTGGATTATACCCATCTGATCTGTTTCATAATACTTTGCGTGGTGCTCGTAAGGACGGATTCTAAGCTCGCCTTGTGAGCCGGCAATCTGTAACTCATTATTTGCCATAAAAAATTCCTCCATTCATATTTTGGTCTTATTTCTATTATGCCACATTGGACAGCTAAATTCAACGGCTTGACTGTAATCACTCAATAATCACTCAAAAATTAACACTATAGCGCATAACAATATTAAACCGGTTATTGCCCTCTACCTGCGTATCATGCTGTAGCAGTCCCTGCAAATATTACGGGAATTGCCAATCGGAAGTATTCTTCCGCAATAGCGGCATCTGATTATATACTCATCCTTACTCTTTGCAAGAAGCTGCATGATCTTGGCCTGTGTTTTGTCGCGCTCGTTATCAAGCCAGTCCTCATCCACAATTTTGCCCATGCGGACTGAAAACTGATAGTACAAATCAAGCTTTTTGTAATAGGATTCGTATTTCATGAGCCCCTGATACTTTGAATGCTTATCAGGCTTGTCGAGAGAGATATCAGATGTATACGACATGCAGTAGCGCAGCCATTGTCTGACAAGCTCCCTGTCCTTTATATCTATAGGACATGTAATCATCTTATAAAGCAGATATTTGTCATCAAAATCCGCGATAAAGTATCGCTCCTTATACGCATATCCATACAAAAACAATATCTCATCGACATTGATTTTCCTAAACGGTGCTGATGGCTTTGCCTCATGCCAGAGCTTAATTATCGCATCAAGCGGCGCATCCATTGTAAGGAGCACCTGCGGGAAGCCAAGACTTACTATATCAATATCCTGCTCCGGTATATTTAGCGTATTCTTCAGATAATTCAGATTCTTTTGTCCCAAAGCTGTCACATAACCTGTATCATACAGACCAAATCTGCCTGCACGGCCCGCTATCTGTTTTATCTCAGAGATGACAAGCGGACGTCTTGATACTCCATCAAACTTTTCCACCTCCAGAAATACAATTCTTCTGACCGGCAGATTGAGTCCCATTCCTATCGCATCTGTTGACACGACAACCTGTGTCTTTTTCTCATTAAAAAGCGTCATCTGCCTGCGCCTTATTTCCGGTGGCAGACTTCCGTATATGACACTTGGCTTTATGCCGTTTTCCTCCAGACGCCCTGCTATATTGAGTACCGACTTCTTTGAAAAGACGATAAAGGCATCGCCCTCTCTCACATCCTGTGGAAATGAAAAAGGCTTATCCTCCAGCTGTAGAGCTGTCTTTCTCTCATACTCCCTTATCTCATACTCGTCATGGCAAAGATTAATCAGATGAATGACAACATCCTTTGCCACCGGGCTCATGCATATATGAATCTCTCCTGCAAGTGTACCAAGAATTGCCCTGGTCCACGAATGTCCCCTGTCATCATCTGCAACCATCTGTGCCTCATCAATCACTGCGATATCATATTCCTTATCACAGTCAAGCATCTCCACTGTCGATGCTGTAATTCTGCTGTCTGATACCTCAAGACACTCCTGGCCTGTGAGCATGGTGCATGGTATGCCTGCATCATTCATCTTCTCATATACCTCAAGTGCCAGAAGGCGAAGCGGTCCCAGATACACTCCATTTTGCGCCAGCTTAAGCCTCTCAAGTGCCTGATATGTCTTACCGCTGTTAGTCGGGCCTATATGAAGTATGAAGCGCCTTTTCATGCTCTGTGCTTTTGGAAACTCAAGCTCCGGCCGTGCCGGAACCAGCGTGACAATCTCTCTTCTAAGCTCCTTGCTGCGGTACTCATTGTAAAGCGCCTTCATGCTCCTTGTGCATATCGCACCTGTATACTCCTTGCGCAAAAGCTTTAGAAAATCCTCTGTGAGATACTCTGCCTCCTTCTCATCAAACTGCTCCATATCCACCCTGACGAGCTGCGGAATGATTTCTCTATTTAAAATATGCTTTGCATTCTTATTGTTTGAATAGTAGGTGATCAATGCAAGCCTTTTTATTTCCTGATGCAGTTTGTTGAGTGCCACAGTCTCATTTTTTGAAAATCGCGCATATTTAATTGATTTTGCTTTACTATTGAGCCTGTGAATATAGTGTGCCAGCTTTACAGGTTTACCTGTACTTTTCTTCGCATTCTCCCTGTACTGGTCAATATAAAACTGTACCAGCACATCTTCAAACGATTTTTCCATATATGTGTATTATCCTCTTTATTTGTATACGCCGTTGAGTGTCACTTCAAAAGTAACATCCTTTCCGGCAAGCTCCGTATTTACCTTATAATCATCCGGAAATTTCAGGTTTAAATCAAAGGTTTCTCCCACCTTGTGACCTACCACTCCGTCCTCAAAGCCATCTATATAGCTGCCTGAGCCAAGCACCAGGTCTGTGCCCTGTCCATCAGTGCTTCCACCCTTGAATTTTTCTCCGTCCATATATCCGGTGTAATCAATATTTACCTTATCTCCGTTTTCTGCAACCGTGTCAGTCTCTGTATTCAGTGTTGCTGCCTTGGTCTGTGAATCACTGCTTTGTGTCTCGGATGCCTGAGATTCTGTGGTCTGTGATGCAGCTTGCGTACCGGCAGTGCCCTTTGACGATGAACCTCCCGATGTCGCAACTGCCCAGATGAGCACTATGACTACCACGACAACTGCCACTACCGGCACCCAGAATTTCAGCAGATTCACAACCTTTGCCTTCTTCTGCGCTTTTTCTCTTTCGACTCTTCTTTTTTCCTGTGCGATTTTTTTGTTTTGTTTGTTCATTTTGTTAATCTCCTGTTTTAGTTTTATTATTTTAGTATACTATTACAATTTGAACATTCTGTGTTTCTCTCAATTTACTGCATACGTTAACTGCCACTGTAAGCATTATCTGTCACTGTGAGATTTAAGCTGTAACCGTCTGCGTCTCTTAACCATTTGGCGCACCAATAAAAGTAATAGAAAAATACCCACACTGCATACGCTTATAGCTGCCCCGGTCTTAAGTCCCGGTGTCTCATAATTTAGCTCTATCTCGTGCTCTCCCTCATCCAGATGAATGCTCACAAAGGTATCTGAAAAATCCTCATACTCTGCATCCTTCCCATCCACCTTCATAGTCCATCCCTTTTCACTCGGAATAGAAAGCACAAGTTGTCCTGCCTGCTTCACATCTATGTGTCCGCTTATGTGTGTATCTGAAAAATCATCCACCGAGAGTGTCTGCTCATTGAGTGTATTGTAAGCACTCTCAACTGCAGCAATGGAAAGCTCGTATACATTAAATCGTACAGCATCGGCATCAGTGTTTGTGACGGAAACTGTCTCCCCCGCCTTCACGTATCCCAGGTCAAACAGATACCTGTGAGTGGTTTTCGAGTAAGTGGTCTCATACTCTCCGTGGCTGAAGGTCAGACTGTCGGTGCTGCACGAATCGTATGCCGCATAATAATGTCCGTTATGGTCAAAGGTGAGAGTCGTAGTTCCCGGATTTTCATCCTGAGTGCACTCTGTCAGGGTCAGCGTATCATCTGCCGCACCAAGCAGCCTGCCAAGAGAGTTAATCGAATAGATTTTCGATGACGATGATGGCTTCCACGCATCAATCACTCCCTCATCCATCATAAACCCAAGCGGAAGTGTGTAGTTATTCCGATACAGATAGTGATTTCCACATTTTCCAACAAGTGTAGTCAGCTCATTCTGCGGCTGTATAGATTTTGTAACCATATATCTGACCGAAAGCATGGCTGACGCGACCGGTGTGGCACCGTTATAACAGTAGAAATTCTTGCCTCCCTCCATATAAAGAGCCTGATAAAAATGGCTCACATTTATATTCATCAGAGAAGAAAACTGTGTTCCGGAGGCATAGCCGTATCGTGTGCCATCATTTTTAGTAAGTCGGCCTGTATCCTCAACCCTGTAAAATGGTACATCGTTGTCAGCTGCATCCTCTTTTGCCAGCTTAAGAGCCTTTTGCATATCTTCCACATTGGCATTGTAGCTGCTTCTGCCGGTACATCCAAGTCCTGTCACAGCCATATTGACAGCCAGCTCCACAATCGCAATACCACATGTTATGACCATCAAAAGCTCCCTGTTTTTCCTTGCTGCAAGCTTTAAAAGTACTGTCATAATGCCGTACAGCGCAACAAACAATATGCTTATGATAACTGCATAATACTCTGTCACATCCTCATCGGCAAACATCGTGCTTACAGCCATAAGTGCCGATGCAAATACCACTGCCACTCCAACATGCCAGCCCCTTATGCCACGCCACTTTCTGACTGTAGCATAGCCTATGGTCAATACAAGAAATGCATACAGATACGACTGCCTGCCCGGCAGCGAATCCGGAAAATGCAGTCCGTGCCATATAAAGTCAAGCTGTTTATTGGCAAAGCTTGCCATGAAAAACAACACAAACAATACAGGAGCTATTTTTTTCTTCGGTTTAATCCTTTTGTTGAGCACAAACAGTATCAAAAGCATCACACTAAAGGCTCCGGCATACAGATTCGGCCAGTTCTCTGCCCCCTCATAGACGCTTGCTGTCGTGCACATCCTGCCGACCTCTGATAAGAGATTAAAATACCACTCTATCTGCTTTGGAAACTCAATCCCCGACGAACCGCTGTAGCTTAAAATGATAAGCTCAGGGATGATTAGCACCATCGCAGTGCCTCCAGCCAAAAGCGAGTAAACGGCAAATCTCACAATTGCAGCCATTTTACCGCCATTTTGCGTAAAGAAAAGCCATGCAAACCAGAATACCAAAAAGATGCAAAGCATGATGCTCAGATAATAGTTTGACAATATACAAAGTGCCAGTGATACATAGTAAAGCACCGGCTTTTTGTCCCGCACAAGCTTCTCAAGTCCTACTATCGCAAGCGGTGCAACCGCCACAACATCCATCCACATGACATCCCAGCTATACGCAGCTACAAAGCCGGAAAGCGCATATGCCGTAGAAAAAGCAAATGCCGGCACAAATGTATTATTATGATACCTGTTATCCTTTCCAAGAAGTACAAAGTGTTCCTTCAGAAAATAAAAAAATGTTGCTCCGCTAAGCGAAATCTTAAAAATGATTAGCAGCTCGATAAACTCAATAATATGGCTCTTTGGAAAAAGCACCACAAGCCAGTTCAACGGACTCGCCAGATAATAGGCAAATACCGATACAAAATCACTGCCAAGCCCGATATTCCATGTATACATAAGGCTAGCACCATTCCTTAGCTTCTCCCACAGCTCATTAAAGAAAGGCAGATACTGGTGATACAAATCCATATGCAAAAGGCAGTAATCGCCAAATGGATATACACCATTTCCTATACAGATGATTATACATATGAAAAATGGAATTAAAAACGCTGTCAAAAGTGGATGTTTTTTAACAAAATTCATCACTTGTCCTCCCAGTCAAACAGTCTGTAATATTGCAAAATCTTATAATCGTTTAGCATATCCGAGTCGGCCTGATTCTTTTTACTTCCGGTTGCCTTGTCTAATGTCTTATCTGCAGCCTTATCCGTGCGTACCGCTGATATAACAGGATACTCCTCCTGCAGCTTAAGCAGAAAGCTCTGATAGTCATTTGTCGGCACACCTGCCGCTTTAAGTACGTTTGCAGCCAGATAATTGACGCTCGTGTCTTTTCCTGTGGCCTCATCAATATCATAATTTGCCCAGATAACATACGGCACCTGATAGCGCAGCTTAAGCTCTTCATTTGATAAATTATTATAGTCCATGCCGTTTGCTGCAAGAACAGAGCTTGCCACAGTATCATTTGGCTGATGATCACCGAAAAATACCACTATGGTTTTCTCATCCACATTTGAGAAATATTCAATGAGGTTCTTTAAATCCTCGTCTGTCAGCTTAATCAATGAAAGATACTGGTCAAGTGAAGAATTATTGAGCTTATCTGCTGTCACCGTATTATCAAAGCCGCAGTAAGTATTTGTGTATCCGCCATGGTTTTGCATAGTGACATTGAATATAAATGCCGGCTGGCCATCCGGTTTGTTCTCATAGGTCTCAATAATCTTATCAAAGGATGTCTCATCACTTATATATTCGCGCACAAACCTCTGATTAGAATAATCCTGCATAAACGAAAGATTGTCAAATCCCAAAAGAGGATAGACCGTATCCCTGTTCCATCCACTGCCATAGTACGGATGCTGTGCATACGTTGCGTAACCTATACTCTTCAGATAGCTTGCAAGAGAAGGTGTCTTACTCTTTATATACTGCTGATACGGAATACTTCCCACCGGAAGAAATGCCATCGTATTGCCTGTCAGAAACTCAAACTCGGTATCGGCTGTATTGCCACCGCATACAGACGTATTCAGATATCCTGTTATAGTGTTTTCATTGCCCTTTTCAAGACTGTGCACAAACGGCATATAGTCTGTATTTGTATCAAAATCACCGAGCACTGACAGGTCTGAAAATGCCTCATCCATCACAACTATAATATTCGGATAATCACTTTTATCTGTAATTGCAGTATTATCATCTGTACCGGCATAGCTGTCAAGCAGCTCCTTTGCCTTCTGTCTGCTATACCCGTCAGGCTTATCAACCGCCACAAACTTAAGATCCATGGCAAAGGTTACCGCCATTCCATTCACCTTTGTCATATATGCAGGTGTAAATAGAAACGGATACAGATAATTGTCCGTCTGGAAATCCTCATCCTGCAGAGCATTTACAAACAGGCACAGCACAAGAATTCCAAGCACTGTCGGAATTAGTCTGAACCTGAATTTCCACTTAATTCTGAAATCAACAAAATGCATCAGCATAATAAGAGCTATAAATATAACTGTAACAACAACTACTCCTGCAGTCGGTGTGAAATCATAATTAGATGCAACACTTGTCGCCGTACCAATTGAAAAAATATCCCATGGAACAAAAGGAGTCGAGCGGAAAAGCATAACATAATGATTAATCAGTCCAAAAACCATTGCCACGATAAAAACTGCACGAAGTGCCCATTTCGCCCTGCCCGTAACAAAATAAAGAATCCAGGCAATCAGCTCAAACAAAATAATATTAAAAAATCCCGCCATAAATCTGACTTCTTCAAAAGGATTATGTTCGTAGAACTCCATAAGATAAAAAGCCGCAATCGGAAAAATCGAGAATAATACAACATTGAATATAATTTCATATTTTTTATAAATCTTTTTTATCATCATAATGCTCCTGTTTACTATCTGGTATTACAGCCTATATGGCAGATTTTTGGGTACCTTTTTGGGTACAATTTTGGGGCAAATTTTTCTTAAAAGCACCCTAATTTCTTTAATTTTTTGAAAGACTGTAGGTAAAGAAAAACCCCGCAAACCCTTGATTTTACTGAAAATCTTGGATTTACGGGGTTTTGCAAATAGTGCCGGCAGTGGGACTTGAACCCACACGGGCTTGCGCCCAACAGATTTTGAGTCTGCATCGTCTGCCATTCCGACATGCCGGCATCTTACGAACAGACAATATTTTATCACAGTTATTGACTTCATGCAACTAAAATTTTTAATTTCAATATAAATATCTCAGCATACAACCTTATTCTTACCTGTGCATTTTCCGACATAAAGTTGTTTGTCAACAAAATTAATCCATTCCTTGTAATCCTGCCCTACTTTATATTTCCCTGCACCTATGGTCACTGTCATCCTTCCGCTGCCCTTAGATGTCCAGAAGGATTTTGAATTAATCTCTACACGAAGCTCATCGAGAAAATTCTTAGGCACCTCTCCGTCGACACATTTACCAAGAAGTAAAAACTCTTCTCCTCCCCATCTGCAATAGCTAAGCTCAACACCTCGAGCCTTGTTTACGATAGTACGAGCGAGCATCTTAAGTGCATCATCTCCTACATTATGTCCGAATGAATCGTTAATTTTCTTAAAATCATCAATATCAATCATTGCAAGGAAATATTCCCCCTGCTTGTCAGCCTCAAAAAGATTCTTAAGCTTTGCCATCATATAGAAACGATTTGGAAGCTCCGTCAACGCATCAAACTGTGCCTGCTTTTCCATTGCCCCCTCCTCGGAAGACATAAAATGCAAAAGGCACATCATACATATTATTATCAAGAAAACTACACAAGAAATCATAGCAATAGAAATACTCTTAATAACAACAGAATCCAACTTATATAAAGGTGTGTAAAAGCCATCAAGCATATAAAGAATAATCAGAGCAATAGCATATACACAGCAAATCAGAATGGCGACATGATTCTTTTTTTTCTTCCTGAGGACCACATAATCCATGGCAAAAAGAAAAAACATTGCATCGATCAAAAAAAGCTGGAAATTACATTGAATTCCGAGACAAACCACCGCAAGTATCATATGAAGCAATATCTCAACAGCCACACTATAAACATATATGCTCAGTTTTTCAGATTTTGTCAGACTGAATGCAAGGAAATAAAAGCATATGCTGATCAGATTGACTCCTGCCATCAAGTCTACACCTAATGATGAAAACATAAATAGCATCAGCAGATGGATGACAAGAAATATTTTGTTTACATTAAATAGAAAGCTCTGCTCCTTAGCAGTACTATCATTGCTACCCATTGTCCAGTACCTTCATAAAAAATATCTAATATATTACTATAGAATAATAACACATTTTAGCCAATATAACAATATATTATTGTGCAAAAGTACTAGACTATTTTGCTCTTTTTTTTCTGATTATATATCCAATAAGAATAATAACAGCACTTATTATGACACTTCCATAAAACGTCATTCCCCTACACAAAAGCTCCATATTCGCTGCATTTCTACCAACAAGCTGTTTAAACCCATCAATCATAATATAATCAGCCACGCCCATAGCTCCGGGTATAGGCACACAATTGGAGCCCATCGCCACGAAGCACTGTATCACACTCACATCAACTGCCTTATTTACGCCTTCGCCGACTGCCATAAAAATCATAAACGATACCAAAAGCTGTGAAACTCTCTGCATTATATTCCAAAAGAAAATCTCGATGAGAAGCCCGGTCTGCCCTGTGATACTGTTTGAACATTCCTGATATTCTTTCATAGTATTTTTAAGCTTTATTCGAAGCCTGTCACCATGCCGTATTATATGTATTTTCTCTAAAAGCCGGATAAGACTATCACAAATTGAGTATAGTATGCTTCCCTTCCTTAGCAGCATATAAAATACAAGAGCCAGAAAAATCAGCACTACAATCCCTAAACATATAAATATCTGGGAAATACCTGAGAAATTTTTCAGCAATGGATACTTAAAAATCATACATAGTAAACCAATTGTTAAAAGTGAAAGTGTATACATAACAAGATTTATCAGCAGTGCCACTGTAGCAGCGTAGCCCGGAATTCCATCCCTTATCATGAAATACGCACTGGCTGGCTGTCCTCCCGATGCCGATGGTGTAATAGCCGAAAAATACACATCAGCTCCACCATACACAGTACCATCAATCGCGCTGGTTTTATACCCAAAGTGTCTTGCCATGCGTACCAGAGCAAAGCCTTCAAACCAAATAAACCCAAACGTACAAACAAAACTCATAAAAAGCCAGCCTTTATTTGCATTTATGATAAAATTCATAAGAATTTCAAACGAAAAATGCTTGCTCTGTGATACAACAGTCCATATGCTTAAGATAGCTATAAAAACAGAAGCTATCGCCCAAAATATCTTTTTTCTGTCCATTAAATCTAATCCCCTTAAAAAAACTGGTAAAGTGAATTATGAAAATACACCATACCAGTTTATTGTAGAGAATATATATAACTTTATCAAGTAAAATATTATTAATATCTTTTTAATGTTTGTTAAATTATTTACTGTTACAATTAACAAATCAGTCTAAATACAAATTAACTTCTATGATTCCTCTTCCTCATCATTGTCAGTGTTCATCATATACACACCCCTGCTTGCATCTCCATCAGGATTCTTTCCAAACTCATAATCATTTCCCGGCAGAATAGCATTTAAGAAAATTCCTGCGATTGCTGCAATTGCCAAAGCTGTCAGTGTAATTGATGTTCCTGCTACAGTAAATGTCAGTCCATCTCCAAAGCCAAGACCACATACAAAAATAACACCTGCAATAATCAGATTTCTTGATTTAGTCAGATCTACCTTGTTTTCAACAACATTTCTAACTCCTATTGCTGAAATCATTCCATAAAGCATAAATGAAACTCCACCAATAATCGCTGATGGCATAGTAGATATTACAGCCGAAAACTTTGGAATAAACGAAAGTACAATAGCAAAAACCGCTGCAATACGGATAACTCTCGGATCATATACCTTAGACAGCTCAAGTACACCCGTATTCTCACCATATGTTGTATTAGCCGGTCCACCAACGGCTCCTGCGAATGCAGTCGCAATTCCATCACCTATAAGTGTCCTATGAAGCCCCGGATCAGCGATGAAGTTCTGCTCTACCGTGGCTGAAATAGCTGACATATCACCAATGTGCTCCATCATTGTCGCAATAGCAATAGGTGCCATAACAAGAATAGACGTAATATCAAACTTCATGAACTGGAATTTAGGTATTCCAACCCACGCAGATGATGCAATTGATGTAAAATCAAGAATTGACGAACCATCCGGATTAGTAATTCCTGCAGCATTCATAATGAGAGCTACTACATATGAAATAATTACTCCCATTAGAATAGGAATGATCTTAAATAAGCCCTTTCCCCATATATTGAAAATAATTATAACCCCAAGTGCGATAATTGCAAGAACCCAGTTTGTTGAAGCATTATTTATAGCTGAGCCGGCAAGTGAAAGACCGATGCATATGATAATAGGTCCTGTCACTACAGGTGGAAGAAAGCGCATTACACGTTTAATTCCAACCAGCTTAATAATAATGGCAAGTACGAAGTAAAGCATACCTGCAACAAATATACCACCACACGCATACGCTGCTTTATCATTGACAGCCATATCTGCATACATGCCACTGTCAAGATTTGCAACAGTATAAAAGCCTCCTAAAAAAGCAAAGGACGATCCCAGAAAAGCCGGTACCTTAAACTTTGTACACAGATGAAATATAAGCGTGCCAAAGCCTGCACAAAATAGTGTAACCGACACCGAAAGACCTCTCGTCAGTGACTCCCCGCAAGCTTTCTGAAAATACCCCGATACAAGAATAGGTACAAGAATTGTCGCACCGAACATAGCAAACATATGCTGCAAACCAAGAATAAGCATCTTGGCCGTTCCAAGCTGTCTCGCATCACGAATTGGTTCCTGTTTCTTTTGTTCCATAACAACCTCCTTAATGAATTAATCTTTTCGATATGCAACTGAACACATTATAGCATTTTTTAATTATTATTTCATTATTTTTTCATGATTATTTCATGATTTTATATAAAAAAAGACATCCCACAGGACGTCTTAAAATAAATCATATTTAATAAGTATGTACCTTCAAAACTTCATACAAATCCGATTTGTTTTTCTCCGTTATTAACCAGATTAAGCCCTCGACCTATTAGTAACAGTCAGCTCC
>ERZ791574.597-NODE-597-length-25781-cov-4.326168_pt1 | contig 25781 bp, 35 predicted proteins | sample MGYA00433098_ERZ791574 | MGnify/ENA primary metagenome ERZ791574 (study PRJEB30046, sample SAMN00791933) | human gut metagenome | study: EMG produced TPA metagenomics assembly of the A metagenome-wide association study of gut microbiota in type 2... | reverse complement strand
GATTGCTTATGCTATCTGGTCAGGAGTCGGTATTGTCCTGATTAGCTTACTGTCATGGGGATTTTTCGGCCAACGGCTGGACATGCCAGCCATTATAGGCATGTTGTTGATTTGTGCCGGAGTGTTGGTTATTAATTTATTGTCACGAAGCACACCACATTAAAAATAATTTGTTTCTAAACGACTAAAATATGGAGGCTCTTATATTTATATGAGCCTCGTTTTATGCTTTTTGTTAATGTCTTTATTTTTTATGTATTCTTTTGTGCTTTCAAGATTATGGCGTAAGAAAATTGCAATACGATTATTGTTGTATATTCAAGATAATGTGACCTTAATTGTCTTTTTAAATAAAAATTAAACAAAAATTATATCTCACCACTAAGGTTTATAAAAACATACGTTAGCAGGTGTCACCATGAAAAAAGCCATAGCATATATGCGATTTTCATCACCAGGTCAGATGTCTGGCGACTCATTAAACCGACAGAGAAGACTTATTGCTGAATGGTTAAAGGTAAATAGTGATTATTATCTTGATACCATAACATATGAAGATTTAGGATTAAGTGCATTCAAAGGAAAGCATGCACAATCAGGAGCTTTTTCGGAATTTTTAGATGCTATAGAGCATGGTTATATATTGCCAGGAACTACATTGTTAGTTGAAAGTCTGGACAGGCTTTCAAGAGAAAAAGTCGGTGAAGCGATTGAACGTCTGAAATTGATTTTGAATCACGGTATTGATGTTATAACTCTTTGCGACAATACAGTCTATAATATTGACTCTTTGAATGAGCCATATTCATTAATAAAAGCCATACTTATAGCACAAAGGGCAAATGAAGAAAGCGAGATAAAGTCAAGTCGGGTTAAATTATCATGGAAGAAAAAACGGCAGGATGCACTGGAATCAGGTACGATTATGACGGCGTCTTGTCCGAGATGGCTCTCCTTAGATGACAAAAGAACGGCTTTTGTTCCAGACCCCGACAGGGTGAAAACTATTGAGCTAATTTTTAAACTCAGGATGGAAAGGCGCTCATTGAATGCAATAGCCAAGTATTTAAATGATCATGCTGTAAAAAATTTCTCAGGAAAAGAAAGTGCATGGGGACCTTCTGTAATTGAAAAATTATTAGCGAATAAAGCTCTGATAGGTATATGCGTACCTTCATATCGTGCAAGAGGTAAAGGAATAAGTGAAATCGCTGGCTATTATCCCAGAGTCATATCAGATGATTTGTTTTACGCTGTGCAGGAAATTCGGTTGGCACCTTTTGGTATTAGCAATAGTAGCAAAAATCCTATGTTGATAAATCTACTTCGAACAGTTATGAAGTGCGAGGCTTGTGGTAATACCATGATTGTTCATGCGGTATCTGGAAGTTTGCATGGCTATTATGTTTGTCCGATGAGAAGACTGCATCGATGTGACAGGCCATCAATAAAGAGAGATTTGGTTGATTATAATATCATTAATGAGTTGCTTTTTAATTGTAGCAAAATCCAACCAGTTGAAAACAAGAAAGATGCTAATGAAACTTTAGAGTTGAAAATTATTGAGCTCCAGATGAAAATTAATAATTTAATTGCTGCATTATCTGTTGCGCCTGAAGTTACCGCTATAGCAGAAAAAATCAGAGTATTAGATAAGGAATTACGAAGGGCTTCGGTATCATTAAAAACTTTGAAGAGTAAAGCGGTGAGTTCACTTGGTGATTTTCATGCTATTGACTTAACCAGTAAAAATGGGCGAGAGCTATGTCGTACACTTGCCTATAAAACATTCGAAAAAATCATAATCAATACAGATAATAAAACCTGTGATATCTATTTTATGAATGGCATTGTTTTTAAACACTATCCTTTAATGAAAACAATATCCGCCCAGCAGGCGATAAGTACTCTCAAATATATGGTTGATGGTGAGGTTTATTTTTGAGTAATAATCACTTTTTCAACCGTGCTATAGTAAGAAAGTTAGGTAAGTACAATAAAATTATCTATCCTGAACGAAGCGTCCTGAGCTATGGTTTTACTATAGGGACTGCCAATGGATGCTGGCGTTCTCGTTCTAGCAGTTCAACAATTCCCAATCACAAAACAATTCACTGATAACGAACTTTGCACACTCGCCTGGTTATGGCGAGCAGGGGATGCGATGTTAACCGCCTGCCAGAACGTTACGCCCCTTCTTCAGGTCGCAGAGCATCGCGAAGCAGGTAGATTCACTTCAATCGAACAAGAATATCCTCGGATACTCAACAGGGCGCGAGAAATCCTTGCCAGAGAAACGGCGCATGTAAAATTCCAACCGTGGCAGGATGATAAGTGGAGTCGTGTGTTACCATATTTCCGTCAGAATCTGTTGCAATAAAGTCACTAGTTAGAAATACTGCCAGCATTCTACGATGACGGAAGTGCTGGCATTTTTTGGGGTAATGTGCGAGTCCATTTCATAAAATACGGGTGCTGTAAACTGGACGAAATAATCTAAAAGACACCATTACCAGTAGCATTCAAATCGCTATGTGCCGATACGGATAAAATTATATTGATTGTTCACATACCTTATTGGATATTACTGAGGGGTATTTATATAAGGTGTAACGATAATGTGGAACTTTGACAGTGCCGACTTAAGTGCAATAGCAGCAGGCATTTCTGCGTTTGGCACATTAGCCGCAGCGGGGTCGGCGCTTGCAAGTTGGTACACGTCAAAAAAAGCGCTGCAGCTACAAAATAGAGTTTACCTTTATGAGTCTTTAAAGGCTTGCGCTGAGAGAGCCAATACATCAGCTACAGATAAGCGCGGATCTGAATGGAGCGTTAATGATGCAGCGGATATCATCAGGTGCCTAGTACGGGTGATGGAGATCATCAAGCAGGATAGCCAGCAGAAAGAAGGTAATCAGGCATTAATGTTGAAACAGTACTTTGTTAATCTGCTAATAATGGAACTGTACGAGGAAGTTCATAACGGTGATGCGGCTGATTCTGTTTTTAAAAGTACGGAACCTACACAAGTACTTGATAACTTATGGAGCAAATGGCAGGAGGCTATAGCTTTTTTTGATATTTGGAATTACCCAGTTGTGACTGAGGAAGACTTGGCAGACTAATTTTCAGCACATTTGATTTCCCATAATCAACCAGCCATAATCATGCCATTGGAGCTTGAACAACTCCGGTGACTTCTGCGCTAAACGGGGACGTTTATGCGCACATACAATCCAAACTATCTTCTCCCTTCACAGATGCAGAAATGCACCTGCAATTCTTTGCATCTAGCGTTTGACCTCTGCGGAGGTGAAGCGTGAACCTCCCACAAGATGGCATCAAACTGCATCGCGGTAACTTCACCTCTATCGGTCGGCAGATCCAGCCTTATCTGGAGGACGGCAAATGCTTTCGCATGGTGCTTAAACCATGGCGCGAGAGACGCAGTCTTTCCCAGAATGCACTCAGCCACATGTGGTACAGCGAAATCAGTGAATACCTCATCAGCAGGGGTAAAACGTTCGCCACTCCAGCTTGGGTAAAAGATGCTCTCAAACACACATATCTCGGTTATGAAACCAAAGACCTGGTTGATGTCGTAACCGGTGATATCACCACTATCCAGTCGTTACGCCATACCTCCGATCTTGATACCGGAGAGATGTATGTCTTCCTGTGTAAGGTTGAAGCCTGGGCGATGAATATTGGCTGCCACCTGACTATTCCGCAGAGCTGCGAGTTCCAGCTGCTGCGCGACAAGCAGGAGGCGTAATGGCTACACCGCTTATTCGTGTCATGAACGGACACATCTACAGAGTACCAAATCGTCGTAAGCGTAAGCCTGAGCTGAAGCCATCCGAAATACCAACACTGCTCGGATATACCGCCAGCCTGGTTGATAAAAAATGGTTGCGACTGGCAGCAAGGAGGAATCATGGCTGATTTGAGAAAAGCAGCGCGTGGTCGGGAATGCCAGGTAAGAATCCCTGGCGTATGTAATGGCAACCCTGAAACGTCTGTACTGGCACATATCCGGCTGGCTGGATTGTGCGGCACCGGTATCAAACCGCCAGACCTGATTGCCACCATTGCATGTTCTGCCTGTCACGACGAAATCGACCGCCGCACACATTTTGTCGATGCTGAGTATGCAAAAGAATGCGCGCTGGAAGGTATGGCGAGAACACAGGTTATCTGGCTGAAAGAGGGGGTTATTAAGGCGTGAATACCTACAGCATCACATTACCCTGGCCTCCGAGCAATAATCGCTATTACCGCCATAATCGCGGGCGCACGCACGTCAGCGCAGAGGGGCAGGCATACCGCGATAACGTCGCCCGAATCATTAAAAACGCAATGCTGGATATCGGCCTGGCTATGCCTGTGAAAATCCGCATTGAGTGCCACATGCCGGATCGCCGTCGCCGTGACCTGGATAATCTGCAAAAAGCCGCTTTTGACGCACTCACTAAAGCAGGTTTCTGGCTGGATGATGCTCAGGTCGTTGATTACCGCGTTGTGAAGATGCCTGTTACCAAAGGTGGGAGGCTGGAACTGACCATCACCGAAATGGGGAATGAATGATGTTTGAGTTTAATATGGCAGAACTTCTTCGCCACCGCTGGATGCGCCTGCGCTTATATCGTTTCCCCAGTTCTGTTTTGACCGATTACCGAATACTGAGGAATTACGCCAAAACCCTGACAGGAGCAGGAGTATGAAGTCAGAGATAACAATCAACTAATACTGTTTTGTTGATTTTTGCTTGTAATTGGCGTTCTGGTCTGATTTTTGTGGAGTAAGTTGATGCGTGATATTCAGATGGTTCTTGAGCGTTGGGGAGCGTGGGCGGCTAATAATCATGAAGATGTGACCTGGTCGTCCATTGCCGCCGGTTTTAAGGGATTAATTCCTTCAAAAGTAAAATCTCGCCCGCAATGTTGTGACGATGACGCGATGATCATTTGCGGGTGCATGGCCCGTCTGAAAAAGAACAACAGCGATTTGCATGATTTATTGGTGGACTATTATGTCGGCGGCATGACTTTTATGGCGCTTGCACGTAAGCATGGGCGATCTGATTGTTGGGTTGGCAGGATGCTCCAGAAAGCTGAGGGCGTAGTGGAGGGCATGCTGATGGTGTTGGATCTCCGATTGGAGATGGATGCTGATTGTTCGAAATAATTAAAGGAAAAGTTGCTGTCTGATTTTCATTAGTCTAACATTTTAAATGTTGGAATCGCAACGTAGTTATTATCATATAACAGCTTGTTTCCTGATTTAGCCAGCCTCCCCAAAGGCTGGTTTTTTTCTAATAAGTATCATTTCGGGTGGGGATTTTATTGTTTAACCCATAATAGTTCATTGACATTGAATCCCAACTTTTGAGCGGTACGCACATAGTCTGCTTTTACATTATCTGGAATAGTTTGGGTCCTTGCCAGAATCCATAGGTATTCTCTGTTCGGACCACTGACAAGAGCATACTTATACTCATCATCCAGTTTGATTACATTATAGCCACCATAGAAGGGGCCAAAAAACGAAACTTTCAACGCTGCAGTTTTAGTATCTCCAGTAAAGTATGCTTTACCTTCGCTCTCGCTCCATTTATTTTTCGTTGGATCGTATCCACGGTTAAGTACACGAATCCCTCCGTCGTTCCGTTTTCCATAAGTAGCGCTGACCTGTTCCAGACCACGTTCGAACCAGTTCTCGAGGCGAGCTATTTCATACCATTTTCCGAGGTAGCGGTTGGCGTCAAAATTTGTAATCGGCTGCACACCTTTAGGTGGTGTCGGGGCCTTACATGCTATAAGAGTGAAAGAGAGTGCAATGCCAGTCAACACAGGCCATAACTTCATAATAAATCCTGTACTTTTGATAGTTGAGAGTAAGTATGAAAGATAGATGAGTACGACCGATCACTTAAAGAACTTTCCTACTATATTAGGAATAGTCAATAACAGAAAAATTGTCAGTGATGAAGCCAGAAAGGCAATTTAGTCCGTGCACTACAAAGTTTATGTGTTAATGAATTAGTCAAGGGGGAGGAAATGATAAAAAAACCTGTGATTGGGATCAGCGGTTGTTTGGGCGGTTCTGCTGTTCGTTTTGATGGTGGTCACAAAAGAGATGACTTTTTAATGGACAAATTAGTGGAATGGGTAACATTCAGACCAGTATGTCCGGAAATGGCTATAGGGCTGCCAGTTCCGCGTCCTGCTCTACGACTTGTGCGCTCGAAGCAAGGAAATATACGGATGTGTTTCAGCCACGACCAGAATGAGGATGTGACAGAGAGAATGACAGAGTTTAGTCGTTCTTATATGGACAAATTAAAGGATGTATCGGGGTTTGTGGTTTGTGCTAAATCTCCCAGCTGTGGCATGGAGCGCGTGCGTGTCTATGATGAAAATGGTAATCGAGGTCGTAAAGATGGAGTGGGACTATTTACGAGCACTTTGATGGAAAAGTTTTCCTGGCTACCGGTTGAAGAGGATGGGCGATTACATGATCCAGTGCTTCGTGAGAATTTTATTGAAAGAGTTTTTGCTTTGCATGAGCTCAATCACCTTTACAAGGAGAAATTATCAAGAAGAGAGTTATTAGCTTTTCATAGTCGTTATAAGCTTCAGTTGTTGGCGCATAGCCAGGCAGGCTATAAAGATATGGGACCATTTGTGGCTGCAATACACGAGTGGGCGGACCTTGAATCATACTTTGAGGTGTATCGTGATAATCTGATGGCGATTCTCAGAAAACCAGCATCACGTAAAAATCACACGAATGTGCTGATGCATATACAGGGGTATTTTAGTAATTACTTAAGTACACGCCAGCGTAAAGAGTTGAGCGAGGTTATACTTAACTATCGCTTTGGCACATTGCCTCTTCTTGCGCCGTTGACTCTGCTGAAGCATTATCTGGGTGAGTATCCTAATGATTACTTGCTTACACAGAATTACTTCGATCCCTATCCGGAAGAACTGGCTCTAAGACTGATGGTGAATTAACTGTATGCGATATCATCTGAAAGTGATGAGTTCCTGTATGCAGGATATTTACAATCGTAAAAACTACGCTATGATGCTCATAGTGTCAGTTTTTATAAAAATCCTGTTCACGCTAAAGAAAACATTGAGATGCAATTTAATGTTGGTAAACATACCAGCCCCAAACGATTTTATTCAATCTGTTTTTATATGAAGATATTTCAAGTGAATATTAAGAGCATATAATATTATTATTGCACGCAGCTATTATAATATAACAGATTAGTTTAATGATTTGTTTTTTGTGAGTTAAACACATGGTTTTATAGTTGTGATGCAATGAGATTTTCCTTATTGTTGAACTGGCGAATATTGATTTTCCACCTATACTTACCTGGTGTAACCCCAATGATATCAGGTGGATAATATGCCATACATATGTTCTATCATTTTGGTGTTGAACTCGTTTGGTGTCCGAATTGGTAAAGAAGATATTTTGTTTAAAAAAGGAAATGCTGTCCTCATTGAATACAATTTAAAAGATCTTTTTTCGTCAAATACAGATCATCTAATGATCGTAGATGTTGAGGAGAAAACAGTTAATGATTTCTTTAAAAACTACACACTCTCACCTTTTTCTGTAAGAAGGTTTTATCCGTCATACTTGATAGTAGAATGTGAAGATTTTTCATTGTTAAAGAACTTGGTTGCATGCTTGAATTGTGATAGCAAAACCGTGGATGTAGTTAGAAATCAAATATCACTTGCATGTCTTGCTGTCTTATCTTCAGAGAAAATAGTGCAAAGTTTTTTGTTCGGAAGTCTTAATAGCTTAGGTTGTAAAGTTAAGGCTATTATTCACTCGGATATCTCAGCGTCATGGAGACTTTGTGATATATCTTCAAGATTATATATGAGCGAGAGTTTGTTAAAAAGAAAATTAAAAGACGAAGGATTATCGTTTAGTAAATTAATTCTTGAAGAACGAATGATGATGGCGCAAAGATTATTGATCTACAGTAACCATACTGTCGGCAAGGTGGCGGGAATATGCGGGTATGACAATGCATCATATTTTGTAAGTGTTTTTAGAGGATATTTTGGTGTGCCTCCGCACCAATATTTATCAAGATTTTCTTAGAAGATATGATGTGATGGCATTTTATAAAGTTATTTTTTGAAGTGTAAGATTATACGATATTTTTAGCTACGCCAGAATAATTGCTGGCGTTTTTCTTTTTGAATAGATGTTCGGGCCTTACGCTAATGTAACTTCTTTCCTTCTTCGAACCAAACCGTGTACACCATCCGTTATCTGCGGAGGTGAGGCTATGAAATCCATGGATAAGTTAACAACGGGCATCGCCTACAGCACCTCTGCAGGCAGTGCTGGCTACTGGTTTTTACAGTTGCTCGATAAAGTCACACCCTCACAGTGGGCGGCAATAGGTGTATTGGGTAGTCTGGTATTTGGCATGCTGACGTATCTGACAAACCTTTATTTCAAGATTAAAGAAGACAGGCGTAAGGCTGCGAGAGGAGAGTAAGACAATGACTAAAAACTATGAACTGATTGTGAAAGGGACCCGCAATTTTGAGAATAAAGTTACGGTAATCTTAACGTTACAGGACAAAGAACGTTTTGCCGGTGAAATTTTTGATCTGAACATCAACCTTGAGCGACTTGAAGGAGCTGGTTTGGATTATTATGAAGTTACTGCGGTAAAACATGCCAAACAGTTCTTGAGAGATTTGGCTGAAAAAATATAAAGCGGCATTACTGCCGCTTAGAAATTATTCAATGTCTGGTAGCTTATCAAAGATTTCGGATACTCTTATATTTGTCATATAAGCAAATTGAGATTCTGCCAGCTCTTTGGGTGATTTTCCCGCTTTTTCTGAGCCAAAAATTGTTTCTAAAGCCAGCATGTTATATTTGAGAACCTCTTCTCGAGTTTTACCTGATAATTTTGCGGTAACAGCAATATAAAAAGGCAACACTTTATCCAGAAGGTCGTTGTGTTTTGTCAGTTGTGGTAATACCACATCAAGTTGCTTACTGATTGGTTTGAATGGATCTATACCGTTCATAGTTACATTCCCTTATCAGAGGTAATCAGCCATCCCCCCTTTATTACACACGCCAGTATCCACCACTGACGGGCTGAGTGCTTAACATATCTAGAGATTAGAAACTGATAAATCCTGATAAATATCCATGAATGCTAATATCAAATACGGCCTGTCAGCAGCCGTTCTGGCGCTGATTGCTGCAGGCGCGTCTGCTCCTCAAATACTCGACCAGTTTCTGGACGAAAAAGAAGGTAACCACACAGCGGCATACCGCGATGGTTCCGGCATATGGACCATCTGTCGGGGTGCCACAGTGGTGGATGGAAAAACCGTTTTTCCCAATATGAAACTGTCGAAGGAAAAATGCGACCAGGTCAACGCCATTGAGCGTGATAAGGCGCTGGCATGGGTGGAGCGCAATATAAAAGTTCCACTGACCGAGCCACAGAAAGCCGGTATCGCGTCATTCTGTCCCTATAACATTGGCCCTGGTAAGTGTTTTCCGTCGACGTTTTATAAGCGGCTTAATGCCGGTGATCGTAAAGGCGCATGCGAGGCGATTCGCTGGTGGATAAAGGACGGTGGACGTGATTGCCGCATTCGTTCAAATAATTGTTACGGTCAGGTTATTCGTCGTGACCAGGAGAGTGCATTAACCTGCTGGGGGATAGAACAGTGAATCAGATATTCACGGTGATTTTGCTCGTGTTGGTAGGATTTGTCGTAGGTAATATCTGGAGCGACAGAGGATGGCAAAAAAAATGGGCGGAGCGTGATGCTGCCGAATTATCTCAAGAGGTAAATGTCCAATTTGCTGCTCGAATAATTGAACAGGGGCGAACTATATCCCGAGATGAGGCTGTTAAAGATGCACAACAGAAAGCCGCTGAAATTTCTGCCAGGGCTGCTGATCTGTCTGATAGTGTTAACCAGCTGCGTGCCGAAGCAACAAAATATGCCATACGCCTTGACGCAGCGCAGCATACCGCAAATCTTGCCGCTGCCGTCAGAGGCAAAACAACCAAAGCCGCCGAAGGAATGCTCACCAACATGCTCGGAGATATTGCAGCAGAAGCTCAGCTTTATGCTGAAATTGCTGACAAACGCTATATCGCAGGAGTGACTTGTCAACGGATTTATGAATCTTTAAGAGATAGAAAATATCAGATGTAGATTAATATTAAATCGGATTATTTTTAGCGCTGAATGTGAAATTTAAATAAAAAGGACTCTTCCATGAGTCAAAATCCTTGAAATCTTAAGGGTAAGATAAAAGGTCATTAGACAGAATGACACGTTTTATTAATAAATAAAGCTATTGTTTCATTCGTGTGTTTTTCTTTACAAAAGTAATCCTTGCTATGGGTGGTTAATCATGCGTTAATGGTGTTCTGGTTTGTTACAAAATTATCTGAAGCAGTCATTGTTATAATTTTATTATTTGTACCTCTTGAGATTTCCTTGTTGGTTTTTCTCTCTGATATTTTTTTTCGGACCATTCTGCCCAAGGGCTAACTTCTTCAAAAGGTAATAATGATGTCTAACAAAATGACTGGTTTAGTGAAATGGTTTAACCCTGAAAAAGGTTTTGGTTTCATCACGCCGAAAGATGGCAGCAAAGATGTGTTTGTCCATTTCTCAGCTATTCAGAGCAACGATTTCAAAACGTTAACTGAGAATCAGGAAGTCGAATTTGGTATTGAGAACGGACCTAAAGGCCCCGCGGCTGTTCATGTTGTGGCACTTTGAGGTAGAAAATATTACAAACCATATTCACTTTAGATGCCCGTGTTGTCATGGTTCCCAGTATAGAACATCATCTTTTGATGTTTCTGACATGAATCCTTTCGGGGCAAAATGTATCTTTTGTAAATCAATGATGATTACATTTGATAATATTTCACAATACTTAAATGTTAGCCGTCTGTCGTTAGATTTAAGAAAGTGAAAATGAAGGCTCCTTCGGGAGCTTTTTTGCTTAGTGTCTAGTCGATGGATACTCACATATTACGGTAACATTATGAAAAAAATAATAGTTTTTTTTAACTCTGAACCAGCAATGGTAGTGCCAGTGATGACCGGAGTTAACACCATCATGCGTGAATATCCAAATGGCGAAACAACACACCTCACTGTAATGGCTGCAGGGTTTCCATCTCTGACCGGAGATCATAAAGTCATTTATGTAGCAGCGGATCGACATGTAACTTCAGAAGAAATTCTGGAAGCAGCAATGAGACTCTTGAATTGATTTGATTCTAATGCATTGATAATAAATGATAATCATCTTTATCTGTTTGTGTGAAATTTAGACCGTCGTATGTTGATTATTGCGATGTTTCATCTTATCTTTTATACGTTTGCTCCATATAATTGACACTACTGTGTACCAGGAAAGTCATAACAGACTAAAAGAGGAAATGATGAACATTGAAGAGTTAAAAACAAAAACAGAAGCAGATATTTCTGAATATATAACAAAAAAAATCATTGAGCTTAAGAAAAAGACCGGGAAAGAAGTTACCAGTATCCAGTTTACTGCACGGGAAAAAATGACTGGTCTTGAAAGCTATGATATCAAGATTGATTTAATCTAGTCTGTTTATAGTATTAGCATCAATTTCTCATCAGATGCTATTCAACAATACAAATTACCCATAAACCTCGTTTTTACGGGGTTTTGTTATATTTAAACATTACCGAATAGGTATAAATCTCGATTGTCGATGGTATTGGTTGTGTGACAATACCTAGTCTTTCCGGTATGCCTGAAGAGAATACAAACGACAGATTATGTAAGGGAAACGCGCTGAAACTTTCACTCTTTCATGCTGAGTGATTTGACGTTATATTTTTAGCCGTAAGTGAAGAGCAAACGCATGGAGCGACAAAATGCATAAAGATCAATACACTGATGCCCCCTCCCAGGAGCAGGTTCGTGTAAAAACTATGCTTAATAGCACCATTTCGATGGGTTACCCGGATGTTGTAATTGCATGTATAGAACATCAAGTATCTCTGGAAGCATTCAGGGCAATTGAGGCCGCGTTAGTAAAGCACGATAAGAATACGAAGGATTATTCCCTGGTGGTTGACTGATCACCATAACTGCTAACCATTCTGACCATTTCACAAGTGACAGAGTCAATATCGTATTCTGTCACTGTCAGGCTAATACAGCAATGCAATTCAACTACAGCAATGCCTCGTATTTAGGTGAATTTACAATATCGTCCAGTTCGGATGCCGGCTGCATTTCTGAAGATAAGGCATTTCGGTTCTCGTATTTTCCCCTCATGCTCGTCAGTCCTGCGCGTAGTAAGAAACAGGACACTCACACTAATTTGTGTGGGCATGCTGTGATGTCCTTCTGAATTATCCCCATGCCATTATGTAAAGCTCTGTTTCAGATGCTCGTCACGGTTGTCAGGCTGTCGGGTCCTCCCAGTGGGGGTCCCTGCCACGGGGCGGGAGCGTCGCGGAAAAAGACTAGTTTTTGCATTTCCATGGCGGCGGCAGCATGTTTGGTAATTTATTGATAATTAAAAGTTATTTCTCTTTTCACCTGTACAATATTTTTTTCTCCCTGTCATTAGACCAGTTTGCAATTAATTGAAATATATAAATAAACCTGATTTTCACCTGCCAGATGGAGTTGCTTATGTCAAATGTGAGCGGGATCGGTGATGCTTATTACTGGAGTGTTTTTAAAATCGCCGAGGCCTTTGGGCTTCACCGGGACACAGTAAAAAAACGGCTCCTCGCGGCCAACACTCCTGTGGCTGCGACTGTCAGGGGGAACCCCGTTTACGCCCTGCAGCATGTCGGGCCCGCCCTGTTTAGTGTGAAGCATGAGGCAGCAGACTCTGTTCATGATCCATCCCGTATGGAGCCGAAAGAGAGAAAGGACTGGTACCAGTCTGAAAATGAAAGGATCAAGCTGGAAAAGGAGCAGCGAAAACTCATCCCAGTTGATGAAGTAGTCATCGTCTATTCGTCCATGAGAAAGGCTGTCGTCCAGGTTCTGGAGACAATTCCGGATGTTCTTGAACGCGATTGCGCCCTGACTCCTCAGGCCGTCGGCGTTGTACAGCAGGCCATTGATGACCTGCGATACACTCTTCAGGAAAAATCCTACGAGGCTTGTGCTGCTGAATTAATTCCTGATGAGGAAGGAGAGAGTCTCTAGGAGGAATAATGGGTTTTTCATCAGCCCGAAATTTGGGAAGGGACATATCGGCAGGATTTTCCCCACCACGTCGCATGCCGATTTCGGAGGCTGTTAAAAAATTCATGCGTGTTCCCAAGGGGGCTGGTAACTCGGTGCCATGGGATCCTGAACTGACACCCTACATCATTGAGCCCATGAACTGCCTGGCATCGCGTGAATACGATGCGGTGATTTTTGTTGGTCCTGCGCGAACAGGGAAGACCATTGGTCTGATCGATGGATGGATTGTCTATACCATCGTTTGCGATCCTTCGGACATGCTCGTTGTGCAGATGACCGAAGATAAGGCCCGCGAGCATTCTAAAAAGCGCCTCGACAGAACGTTCAGAAGCAGTGCGGCGGTAAAGAAAAGAATGAGTCCACGTCGTAATGACAATAATGTCCATGATAAGACGTTCAGGGATGGCTCGTTCCTTAAAATTGGTTGGCCCTCGGTCAACATTATGTCGTCGTCGGATTACCGGTTTGTCGCCTTAACCGATTACGACCGTTTTCCGGAGAATATCGACAGCGAGGGTGATGGTTTCTCCCTGGCCTCAAAACGTACCACCACATTTATGTCCGCCGGGATGACTCTGGTGGAGAGCTCGCCGGGACGTGACATCTGCGACAGCAAATGGCGACGTAAGTCGCCTCATGAAGCGCCACCGACGACTGGTATTCTTTCCCTTTACAATCGTGGTGACCGCCGCCGCTGGTACTGGCCATGTCCGCACTGCGGTGAATATTTTCAGCCAGCCATGGATGCCATGACCGGCTACCGTAATGAACCGGATCCCTTTAAAGCCAGTGAGGCGGCGTATCTACTTTGCCCGCACTGCAGCGGCATTATCACTGCGGAGAAAAAGCGTGAGCTCAATAGTGCAGGAGTCTGGTTGCGTGAAGGTCAGGTCATTGATCGTAACGGCAACGTTTCCGGTGAACCGCGCCGCTCCCGTATCGCCAGTTTCTGGATGGAAGGGCCAGCTGCTGCGTATCAGACCTGGGCGCAACTGGTTTACAAATTACTGACTGCAGAACAGGAGTATGAAGCGACAGGAAGCGAAGAAACACTCAGGGCGGTTATCAACACCGACTGGGGATTGCCTTATCTTCCTCGTGCCAGCATGGAGCAACGAAAAAGTGAACTGCTTGAGCAGCGGGCAGAGCCAGTTCCTTCCCGCAGTGTGCCGGATGGCGTTAATTTCCTTGTGGCGACAGTGGATGTGCAGGCGGGACGTCATCGCCGTTTTGTGGTTCAGGTAACGGGCTATGGCAGCCGTGGCGAACGCTGGATTATTGATCGTTACAACATCACGCAGTCATTGCGCGGTGACAGCGACGGGGAGAGCCAGCGAATTGATCCGGCCAGCTATCCGGAAGACTGGGATGTCCTGCTGACGGATGTTTTTCATAAAAGCTGGCCGCTGGCCTCCGATCCTTCTCAACAAATGCGACTGATGGCAATGGCGGTGGACTCCGGCGGTGAAGACGGGGTCACTGATAATGCCTATAAATTCTGGCGTCGTTGCCGTCGTGATGGCCTTGGTAAACGTATTTACCTGTTTAAGGGCGACAGCATCCGGCGCGCAAAACTGATCACCCGTACATTCCCTGATAACACCGGACGAACGGGCCGACGGGCGCAGGCCGCAGGTGATGTGCCGCTCTGGCTTCTTCAGACGGATGCACTGAAAGACCGGGTGAATAACGCGTTATGGCGTGACTCGCCAGGTCCCGGCTATGTGCATTTCCCTGACTGGCTGGGGAGCTGGTTTTACGACGAACTGACGTATGAAGAGCGGAGCAGTGACGGGAAATGGAGTAAGCCGGGTCGCGGTGCCAACGAAGCTTTTGACCTGATGGTGTATGCCGAGGCTCTGGTCATTCTGCATGGATACGAAAAGATCCGCTGGCCGGATGCACCGGAGTGGGCGAGCCGGGAAACCTGGCTGGAGTGTGTCCCGGACAGTACCGAACCGTCATCCTCACCGGAACCGGTATCCACGCCTGTTAAAAAACAAAAACGGAAGAAAACAGTAACTGACGATGTTAACCCCTGGCTGACTTCCGGAGGATGGTTATGAACCAGAATGATATCGAAGCCATGATTCAGCGTTATATGGAAGCTGAAATGGCGGTGCTGGACGGAAAATCCGTCACCTTTAATGGTCAGCAGATGACCATGGAAAACTTATCTGAGATCCGGCAGGGACGGCAGGAGTGGGAGCGCCGCCTTGCGGCTCTGATTACACGACGACGGGGGCATCCCGGGTACCGGCTGGCGAGGTTCTGATGGCAATTCTTGATGATGTGATTGGCGTTTTTTCACCAGGATGGAAAGCGGCAAGGCTGCGTTCCCGTGCGGTGATCCAGGCTTATGAGGCCGTAAAAACGACGCGGACACACAAAGCCCGACGGGAGAACCGAACTGCCGACCAGTTAAGCCAGTACGGGGCCGTGTCGTTACGTGAGCAGGCCCGTTACCTTGATAACAACCACGATCTGGTTATTGGTGTATTTGACAAGCTGGAAGAACGGGTGGTGGGGAAAAACGGGATTATTGTCGAGCCACATCCGGTATTACGCAATGGGGCCATTGCCCGTGATCTGGCAGCGGAGATTCGCACCCGATGGAGTGAATGGTCTGTCAGCCCGGAAGTCACCGGGCAGTTTACCCGTCCGATGCTGGAACGTCTGATGCTTCGTACCTGGCTGCGCGATGGTGAGGTGTTTGCCCAGATGGTTTCCGGGCGCATAAACAGCCTGACGCCTTCTGCCGGTGTTCATTTCTGGCTGGAGGCGCTCGAGCCGGACTTTATTCCCATGACCAGTGATGAGAGCAACAGGCTGAATCAGGGCGTGTTTGTTGATGACTGGGGGCGTCCCGAAAAATATCTGGTGTATAAAAGCCGTCCCGTATCCGGACGGCAGATGGAAACCAAAGAAGTGGATGCAGAGCGAATGCTGCATCTTAAATTTGTTCGCCGTCTGCACCAGATGCGCGGGACGTCTTTGTTGTCCGGTGTGCTGATCCGCCTCAGTGCCCTGAAAGAGTATGAAGATTCTGAGCTGACTGCAGCAAGGATCGCCGCTGCTCTGGGGATGTACATCCGGAAAGGCGACGGGCAGAGCTATGAACCGGATGGTAATGGCAGCAAGGATAAGGAACGCGAGCTTACCATTCAGCCAGGCATTATTTACGATGATCTGAAACCCGGCGAAGAAATCGGAATGGTGAAGTCGGATCGCCCCAATCCTAACCTTGAAACTTTTCGTAATGGTCAGTTGCGTGCCGTGGCGGCGGGCAGTCGTCTGAGTTTTTCCAGTACAGCGCGCAACTATAACGGCACTTACAGCGCCCAGCGTCAGGAGCTGGTTGAATCCACTGATGGCTACCTGATCCTGCAGGACTGGTTTATTGGTGCCGTCACCCGTCCGATGTATCGTGCCTGGCTGAAACAGGCTGTGGCATCCGGTGTTATCAGGCTACCCCGCGATCTTGACCGTTCTTCACTGTATACCGCGGTGTATTCCGGACCGGTGATGCCGTGGATTGACCCTGTTAAGGAGGCTGAGGCCTGGAAAATTCAGATTCGTGGTGGAGCGGCGACAGAATCAGACTGGGTACGTGCAGGTGGTCGTAATCCGGATGATGTCAAACGTCGGCGCAAGGCCGAAATTGATGAAAACCGCAAGCTGGATCTGGTATTTGATACCGATCCGGCCAGTGATAAAGGAGGCAGCAGTGCCGCAACGAAACGACAGGAGCCGCAGCACACCGACGACCAGTCCGAAGAATAATTCCTGGTTCAGGATGCAGGCTGGTCACCAGAGTGACGCGGATATTTATATTTATGACGAGATTGGTTTCTGGGGTGTTACAGCGAAGCAGTTTATCAGTGATCTGAATGCACTGGGCGATATCACCCACATTAATCTCCATATTAATTCACCGGGTGGCGATGTCTTTGAAGGCATCGCCATTTTTAATGCGCTGAAAACACATGGTGCGTCCATTACCGTTTATGTCGACGGTGTGGCGGCGTCAATGGCGTCGGTCATTGCGATGGTGGGAAACCCGGTCATTATGCCGGAAAACACCTTCATGATGATTCATAAACCATTTGGCTTTACGGGCGGTGATGCGGAGGACATGCGCACCTATGCCGACCTGCTCGATAAAGTTGAGGCGGTTCTGTTACCCGCTTATGCACAGAAAACCGGGAAAACCACCGATGAAATTGCTGCCATGCTGGCGGATGAGACCTGGATGTCCGGTGCCGAATGTCTGGCACATGGATTTGCTGATCAGGTGACGCCAGCCGTTAAGGCAATGGCATGTATTCAGTCAAAACGTACAGAGGAATTTAAAAAGATGCCGGAATCCATTCGAAACATGATTACTCCGCCACGCAACAGTGCTCCACGCGTACAGGATGATGAACCTGCAGCCTCCCGGACGCCAGTGCAGGCAGCAGCACCCGTGGTGGATGAAAACAGCATCCGTGCGCAGGTCCTGGCAGAGCAAAAAGCGCGTGTAAACGGTATTAATGATCTGTTTGCCATGTTTGGCGGGCGTTATCAGACGCTGCAGGCTCAGTGTCTTGCCGATCCTGAGTGTTCGCTGGAGCAGGCCCGCGAAAAGCTGTTGAACGAGATGGGGCGCGAGTCCACGCCATCCAATAAAAATACCCCGGCTCATATTTATGCCGGTAACGGTAATTTTGTGGGGGACGGGATCCGCCAGGCGCTGATGGCGCGTGCCGGATTTGAAAAAACCGAACGTGATAATGTCTACAACGGGATGACCCTGCGTGAATATGCCCGTATGTCACTGACTGAACGGGGTATTGGGGTTTCCGGTTATAACCCGATGCAGATGGTCGGTGCGGCGTTCACACACAGTACGTCTGACTTCGGTAATATTCTGCTGGATGTTGCGAACAAAGCCATTCTGCAGGGCTGGGAAGATGCTCCTGAAACCTATGAACAGTGGACGCGGAAAGGTCAGTTGTCTGATTTTAAAATTGCCCATCGTGTGGGTATGGGGGGCTTCAGTGCTCTGCGTCAGGTGCGTGAAGGGGCGGAATATAAATACGTCACCACCGGAGATAAACAGGCCACTATTGCACTGGCGACCTATGGCGAGCTGTTCAGTATCACCCGTCAGGCCATTATCAATGATGATCTGAATATGCTGACCGATGTCCCGATGAAACTGGGCCGTGCGGCGAAATCCACTATTGCCGATCTGGTTTATGCCATTCTGACGTCTAACCCGAAAATCTCCACAGATAATGTAAGTCTGTTCGATAAAGCGAAACATGCAAACGTACTGGAGAGCGCTGCAATGGACGTGGCATCGCTGGATAAAGCCCGCCAGTTGATGCGCGTTCAGAAAGAGGGGGAGCGTCATCTGAATATTCGTCCTGCGTTCGTACTGGTACCGACGGCGATGGAGTCTGTTGCTAACCAGGTCATTCGCTCCTCAAGTGTCAAGGGGGCTGACATTAACGCCGGTATTATTAACCCGGTGAAAGATTTTGCGACCGTTATTGCAGAGCCTCGTCTTGATGATAACAGCCAGACCACCTTCTACCTGGCTGCGTCAAAAGGCTCCGATACGATTGAAGTGGCTTATCTCAACGGTGTGGATACGCCATATATTGATCAGATGGAGGGCTTCAGTGTGGATGGCGTGACAACGAAAGTGCGTATTGACGCCGGTGTCGCGCCAGTTGATCACCGCGGTCTGGTGAAATGTACGGCGTAAACGTCGCAGACAACAACTCTGATGGCCCGTAAGGGCTTTTTTTGTACCTGAAATCAGCCCCTGAACGGGGCTGTGCGGAGACAGTTATGGCAAAGAATTTTGTAGAAGAAGGAAAAACGGTGGCGATTGTTGCCAGTGCAGCCATCAGCAGCGGAGATCTGGTGCAGGTGGGTGATGTTTTTGCGGTGGCGCTGACCGATATTCCACAGGGTGAAACAGGCGACGGCCTGACCGAAGGTGTGTTTATGCTGCCTAAGCTGAAAACGGATGACATGAAAACGGGTAAGAAGGTTTATCTGAAGTCCGGAAAAGTTCAGCTGACTAACAGCGGCTCTGATCCGCTGGTCGGGGTTGTCTGGGCAGATGCCGGAACCAGTGCAGAAGAAGTGCCGGTAAAACTCAATGTCTGATCCCTTTTCCCGGCTGGCAGCGCGTATGGATGCGATCACGGTCAGAAAGATGGGAAAGACAGCCTCGATTAATGATGTCGATATGACTGTGATCCCGGGAGAAACACTGGCAGAGCTGAATGCTCTGTCCGGACCTGCGGTCTCTCTGGTGGTGTTTTCTTCGGGATACCGCCCACGGCGCGGGGATCGCGTTGTTTATGACGGACAACAATGGACGGTCACACGGCATGAACGCTTTAACGGTAAGCCAATGATCTTTATTGAGTAAAGAGGTGTGGGATGAAGGGGCTTGAGAATGCCATCCGCAATCTGAACAGCCTTGATACCCGTATGGTGCCACAGGCCAGCGCATGGGCGATAAACCGTGTGGCACAGAAAGCGGTCTCGGTTGCCACCCGGCAGGTTGCCGGGAATACCGTTGCGGGAGATAACCAGGTGAAAGGGATCCCCCTGAAACTGGTACGTCAGCGTGTCCGGGTGTTTAAAGCCAGTCCGTCAGGAAAAATGACGGCCAGGATCCGCGTTAACCGGGGCAATCTGCCTGCCATTAAGCTGGGGACAGCCCGGGTCAGACTGGCCCGGCGTGGTGGAAAACTGCAGTACCGTGGCAGTGTGCTGAAGGTGGGTAAATATCTTTTCCGGGATGCGTTTATTCAGCAACTGGCGAATGGTCGCTGGCATGTGATGCGGCGTATTGATGGCAAAAATCGTTACCCCATTGATGTGGTGAAAATCCCGCTGTCCGGACCGCTGACACAGGCATTTGAAGATGCCCGCGACCGCATCATTGCTGCGGAAATGCCGAAACAGCTGGGGTATGCACTGAAACAACAACTGAGGTTATGGCTGACCCGATGAACCGACATACACAAATCCGCCAGGTCGTACTGGCACGCCTTCGGGAACAGTGTGGAGACAGCGCCACGTTTTTTGACGGGCTTCCGGCATTTGTTGATGCGCAGGAACTGCCTGCCGTGGCGGTGTGGCTGAGTGATGCTCAGTACACCGGAAAAATGACGGATGAAGATGACTGGCAGGCTGTTCTGCATATTGCTGTCTTCATCCGGGCACAGGCACCGGATTCAGAGCTGGATATGTGGATGGAGAGCACCATTTTCCCGGCCCTGAATGATGTACCGGCACTTTCCGGACTCATCGACACCCTGATCCCACTCGGTTTTAACTATCAACGTGATAATGAGATGGCCACCTGGGCGATGGCGGAAATCACGTACCAGATCACGTACACGAATTAAGGAGGTGGCAATGACCACACCAAATCCACTGGCAAAAACGAAAGGTGCGGGAACGACGTTCTGGATGTACACCGGCAAGGGCGATGCGTTTGCGAACCCTTTATCGGACACTGACTGGCTGCGTCTTGCGATGGTGAAGGATCTGCAACCTGGCGAAATGACCGCTGATGCAGAAGATGACACTTATCTCGATGATGAAGATGCAGACTGGAAAACGACAACCCAGGGGCAGAAATCCGTCGGTGATACTTCGGCGACGCTGGCCTGGCGTCCGGGTGACAGCGGGCAGAAAAAACTGGTTCAGTTGTTCGACTCCGGTGAAGTCTGCGCGTTTCGTATCAAATATCCCAACGGTACTGTTGATGTTTTCCGTGGCTGGCTGAGTTCACTGGGTAAAACCATTGCCTCAAAAGACGTGATGACCCGCACAGTGAAAATCAGCGGTGTGGGGCGTCCGTATCTGGCAGAGGAGGGCACTGAAACCGTGGGCGTTACCGGGCTGACGGTGGCACCGGCATCTGCCAGTGTAAAAGTGGGAGCAACCACCACGCTGACCTTTACAGTAAAACCTGACGGAGCCAGTGACAAAGCGATCAGTGTGCATTCGACAGATCCACAGACTGCCACGGTGACCCTGAACGGGCTTGTGGCCACGGTGAAAGGCGTGAAGCAGGGCAGTGTCAGCATTGTGGGCATGACTTCTGACGGCGATTTTGTGGCAGTGGCTACGGTGGCTGTCAGCGCCGCAGGTTAACAGGACGATACTCATCATTTGCCCCGATTATCCGGGGCTTTTTTGCAGGTGGAGAACATGATGTTTCTGAAACAGGGCACGTTTAATTATGAAAAGCAGTCCGTGGTGCTCAGTGAGCTGTCCGGGCTGCAGAGAATTGAATATCTGGCGTTTGTTCAGCAGCGAACGGCAAAGTTTGATGCCGAAGAGGGAGAACTGCCGGAGGCTGAACGACAGATTGCTTTTCTGCGGATGGGGATGGATATCAATGCCTGGCTGGTTTCCCGCTCACTGTGGAATGCGGATCAGTCTAAGGATGTAGAGACGCTTTGCGCATCCGTTATTACAACATGGTCGTATGATGCCCTGGGTGCGGGGGCGGAGATGGTTCTGTCGCTGAGCGGTATGGGGACCATTGATAATGCCGGGGATGATGAGCATGAGGCGCTGACGCCGGAAAAGTCCTGACGCGGGAAATGCAGTTTGTCATGCGGCTTGCCCGGGAGTTCCGGCGGGCAGACTGGCGGCGGATGCTGTCGGAAATGTCGGCCACTGAGCTTGGTGAGTGGGGCGATTATTTCCGGATGCAGAGCTTCAGTGATGTGTGGATGGATGCGCAGTTTGCCTCGCTGAAGGCATTGATCGTGAGAATGGTGTCCGGCAGTAGTGATGCTGCGGTGGCTGATTTCAGCCTTTTACCGGAAGAGAACGGGATACCGGAGCGAACGGACGAAGAACTGATGCATCTTGGGGAAGGTATTTCCGGAGGTGTGCGTTATGGACCAGATAGCCAACCTGGTCATTGATTTGGGGATTGATGCGGCAGAGTTTAAAAATGAAATTCCCCGTATCAAAAACCTTCTGAATGGTGCAGCCAGCGATGCAGAACGGTCTTCTGCCCGTATGCAGCGTTTTATGGAGCGTCAGACTCAGGCCGCCCGGCAGACAACGCAGGCGGCTTCTTCGGCTGCAACAGCCGCATCCGTCCATGCGCAGACGGTGGAGAAGAACGCACAGGCTCATGAACGCATGGCCCGCGAGGTGGAGAAAACCCGCCAGCGCATGGAGGCGCTGAGCCAGAAAATGCGCGAGGAACAGGCGCAGGCCATGGCTCTGGCGGAGGCTCAGGATAAAGCAGCTGCTGCGTTTTATCGTCAGATTGACAGTGTGAAACAGGCCAGTGCGGGGCTGCAGGAATTACAGCGTATTCAGCAGCAGATCCGACAGGCCAGAAACAGTGGCGGGATTGGTCAGCAGGATTATCTGGCGCTGATTTCTGAGGTTACTGCGAAAACCCGTGTTCTTACACAGGCTGAGGAAGAGGCTACCCGACAGAAAGTGGCGTTTATCCGTCAGCTTAAAGAGCAGGCAACCCGCCAGAATCTTTCTTCTTCTGAGTTGCTTCGTGCCAGGGCTGCCCAGCTGGGGGTAAGCAGTGCTGCAGAAGTGTATATCCGCAAAATGGAGCAGGCAGGAAAAGCCACGCATTCGCTGGGTCTGAAAAGTGCAGCAGCCCGCCAGGAGATAGGCGTTCTGATAGGTGAACTGGCCCGTGGCAATTTAGGAGCGCTGAGGGGATCCGGGATAACGCTGGCTAACCGTGCCGGATGGATAGACACTCTGATGTCACCGAAAGGCATGATGCTTGGCGGGGTTATTGGCGGTATTGCCGCGTCCGTCTATGGTCTGGGTAAAGCCTGGTATGACGGTCAGAAGGAGGGGGAAGAATTTAACCGCCAGTTGTCGCTGACGGGGCATTATGCCGGAGTCACTGCCGGGCAGCTGTGGACGCTCAGTCGTGCTATTTCCGGGAATGGTATCACGCAACATGCTGCAGCCGGTGCGCTGGCTCAGGTGGTGGGGAGTGGTGCATTTCGTGGAAACGATATCGGTATGGTGGCGAGAGCTGCCGCACAGATGGAGCGATCGGTTGGCCAGTCGGTCAGCGATACCATAAATCAGTTTAAGCGGCTGAAGGATGATCCTGTAAATGCCGCGAAGGCTCTGGACAATGAGCTGCATTTTCTTACTGCCACTCAGCTTGAGCAGATACGCGTCCTTGGGGATCAGGGGCGGTCCAGTGATGCTGCACGGATAGCCATGTCTGCACTGGCAGAGGAAACCGGTCGGCGTACTGCGGATATTGATAATAACCTCAATGCGCTGGGCAGTACGCTGAAGTATCTGTCTGATTTATGGAGTCGTTTCTGGGATGCGGCCATGAATATTGGTCGTGAAGACTCGCTGGATGAACAGATTGCCGCTTTACAGGAGAAAGTGTCGCGGGCGAAAAGACTCCCCTGGACGGCATCATCTTCTCAGGTTGAATACGATCAGCAGCGTCTTAACGATCTTCAGGAGAAAAAACGCCAGAAGGATTTGCAGGATGCAAAAGAGCAGGCAGAGCGGAATTATCAGGAGCAACAGAAACGCCGTAATGCTGAAAATGCTGCACTGAACCGGATGAATGAAACGGAAGCAGCACGACATCAGCGTGAAATTGCGCGTATTAATGCCATGCAGTACGCCGATCAGGCTGTCAGGGATGCAGCGATACAACGTGAAAATGAACGTTACGAGAAAGCCCTGGCATCCGGTAAGAAAAAAACACGCGAAACCCGTAATGATGAGGCCACCCGGTTATTGCTGCAGTACAGTCAGCAACAGGCACAGGTGGAAGGACAGATTGCTGCTGCCAGACAGTCAGCAGGCATTGCCACGGAAAGGATGACAGAAGCGCATAAACAGCTTCTGGCTCTGCAGCAGCGCATCAGCGACCTGGACGGGAAAAAACTGACGGCAGATGAAAAGAGTGTGCTGGCCCGTAAAGATGAACTGATTCAGGCACTGACGCTGCTGGATGTAAAACAGCAGGAGCTTCAGAAACAGACGGCACTCAACGATCTGAAGAAAAAAACAATTCAGCTGACCAGTCAACTGGCTGAAGAAGAGCTCGTTCAGCGTCAGCAACATGACCTGGATATCGCCACGGTGGGTATGGGTGATCAGCAGCGGCAGCGATATCAGGTACAACTGAGTCTTCGCCAGAAATACCAGCAACAGCTGGAGCAGTTGAGGCGGGATAGTGAGCAGAAAGGGACATATAACACGGATGACTACAGAAAGGCCGAGCAGGCGCTGACGGAGAGCCTGAACCGACAACTGAATGAGAATCGCCGTTACTGGCAACAGCTTGAAGTTGTGCAGGGTAACTGGAAAAACGGAGTCCTGCGTGCATTTCAGGATTTTACCGTGGATGCAGACAATACGGCAGGAACAGCAGAACAGGTGTTCTCGTCAGCCTTCAGCAACATGGGAAATGGCCTGGCAACTTTTGTCACTACCGGCAAACTCAACTTCAAATCCTTCACCTCTTCGGTGCTGTCAGATATGGCGAAAATCCTGGCGCAGGCAACCATGATGAAATCGATAAAAGGGATTGGCAGTGTACTGGGATTTGATCTCAGCAGCCTTTCCCTGAATGCCAATGGGGGGATTTATCAGTCTGCTGATTTGAGTCGTTACAGTGGCACGGTGGTTAACCGTCCGACGTTTTTTGCTTTTGCAAAAGGCGCGGGTGTGATGGGGGAAGCTGGACCTGAAGCCATTCTGCCACTGCGTCGTGGTGCTGACGGTAAGCTGGGGGTTGTGGCGGATATTGGTGGTTCAGGTATGGCGATGTTTGCCCCGCAGTACAACATCGAGATCAATAACGATGGCACGAACGGGCAGATAGGTCCGGCTGCCCTGAAGGTGGTTTATGACCTTGGGAAAAAAGCGGCAGCGGACTTTATGCAACAGCAGGCCCGTGATGGTGGTCGGTTAAGTGGAGCATATCGGTAATGGAGACGTTTCACTGGAAAGTGCGCCCGGATATGAATGTGGTATCAGAGCCGAAAGTGGTGACAGTGAAGCTGGGCGATGGTTATGAACAGCGTCGTGCGGCGGGACTGAATAACCAGTTGTCGACTTACAGCGTGACGATACGTGTTCGTAAATGTGAACACCCATCTTTAAAAGCCTTTCTGGAACGGCACGGTGGCGTCCGCGCATTTCAGTGGACGCCACCTTATGACTGGAAGCCGATCAGGGTGGTTTGTCGTAAATGGTCGGCAAGCGTGGGGGCGTTGTGGGTAACCATAACGGCAGATTTTGAACAGGTCGTGGCATAGGAGTCTCTGATGCAGGATATTCCACAGGAAACACATCATGAGACGACACGCCTCACTCAGTCAGCCCAGGTGGTGCTCTGGGAAATCGATCTGACAGTGGTCGGTGGAGAACGTTATTTTTTCTGTAATGAGCAGAACGAAAAAGGTGAGCCG